>Ga0209208_10003874_pt1 | contig 21376 bp, 17 predicted proteins | sample S1TSphfallax_3_FD_187694 | JGI IMG/M metagenome (GOLD analysis project Ga0209208, IMG submission 187694) | Host-associated microbial communities from peat moss isolated from Minnesota, USA - S1T2_Fd - Sphagnum fallax MG (SPAdes) (version 2) | ecosystem: Host-associated > Plants > Peat moss >...
CTCCTCCAACTCTAACTGTTTCCTGTGATCCTCTCTCGACTTGAACGCCGCTGCAAACCAGATATGACCATCATCACAGGATCATCTTACACACAAGAATTCACACATCTCAAAGTTCGGTTGCAAGGCAGTGTGTCAGATACAAAGAACTAACGAATTCCATAATTATCAAGGCAAAGAAACATCGACACACGAGGAGAGAGAGAGAGAGAGAGAGAGGAGATCCGTGTGAAAACTCGCACGCCTCAACAACCTCACACATCATGCCCCTGGAAATCGGATTTCAAAAATTTCGCACGGAGAAACGAGAAAAAAAAGCGCCGACCAAAACACAGTGAAAGAGACGGAGACAAAGACGACCACATACACACACACACACACACACACACACAAAGCGGGAAGAAAAGAGAGAAAGGGATGGCGACAACTTACATGATGCGGTTGCCATGATTTCTGGTGCTCACAAACTGCCGGATCCTCAAAACCGAATACCTGCCAAATGAATTCCTGGCGCAAATGCATGCATTCCACACGTCTGAAAACAGACGAAGGAGAACAAGAAGAGAGCAAATGCCCTACAGAAACACCAAAGCGCCAAACCCTAATTCTCGTTCCCTAATACCACAGACCTTGGGCCAGCATATTCTAAAGTGACAAAGCATGGATGAAAAAGGTATCTTTTTGAATTTGTGTATTATTATTATTATTATTATTTTAACACCATATTCACAAGAAGAATTTGAATATTTTCTTTCATTAATTTTCATCTCTTTTTCTAATTTTAATTTAATCTTAATTTAATTTTTGAATTGAATTTAGTTGAATTCAAATTCTATTCAATATATTTCAATTAAACCTAAACTAAATTCAAGTTGCATTGCAAGACTATATACATATATTTTTGTCAATGTTTTTAGTCTTGGTGCAAATAAGAAAAAATAATTATATATTACAAATTGCATTATATCATTATTATTCTTTGATCAAAATTCATTTATTTCAAGGTTATTTCAACATGTCATGTCATTGACATGTGAACATGTGTTGTGTAATTAGGTTTCATGTGAATATGTTAACATTATTCAAAAGATTGTTAACAAAGGAACAAATATCAATGTAGAACGTGAGAATATATATTTTTTAATATACATTTAGCTTGTCATAACAACCATGATGAAATCAATTCATACTATGCAAGATATTTAATCTCCTCTTTATTTTTTCTTTTTTCATAAACCATAAATTGTATAAATTTGTGTGTTTTTTTGTAATAATGTAAATATTATGTGTGAATTATATGCCTAAAGGGCAAGAGGGAGCAAATGTGAAAGCACATTATGAATTTAGTAATGATTCAACGAAAATGTGTTTTGAACACAAAACAAGAATGAAGATTGACCATAGATTTTTAAATATTATAATTGTGTTTTTATCATATACATTGTGATTTTTGATAGAGAACATTTTGTCATGACTTTTTAATGTTCAGGCATGTGAATTTTTCTTTTTTCTTCATTGTAGTCCGCATTCATTTAGGTGTTACACAACAAATGATGTTCACTCAATTACATGTGTATTATGTGAAAATGAATCATTGAAAAATTTAGTGCATCATAAAATGAAAGATGTTTTTTTTTTTAGAATATTATTTCTTTTTTTTTTTTTCTAAAAAATATTTTGACATGGAATTTGATCATTTGATCAAGTTTTGTGCATCACATCATTATTATACAAGAAAGCCCATATGATATCATCCCATTTATACTTCTACAATGAGGTTTTAAATGACATGAATTTTTATTTTTTTTTAACTAAAAATTTTAAACCTACATATTTATCAAATTATTTAAGCAAGATGAAGCAAAAGATAAAACAATTTGACTTGATGAAATAATACAAAAGAAAATGGATCAAATAATGGTTGAAAAACTATGTTTGTGCATAATATTATATTTGAAATCCATATTTGAATTTTTTTTGTTTCATAAAATCAATATTCAACAAAATAAAATAAGGATTATGAATGTTTACAATACATTATACATACAAAATATCATTTGATCATTGTTACAAGATTGCATATATAATATGAATAAATAAACTAAAATAATTTTGTGCATGTGATCTTGTGATAAATAAATCGTTACTTCATCTACTTGGATAATGACAATGTTTAACAATCCAAATTTTGCTATCATAATTATATAGAAAGACCTTTTCATAAATATTTTACTAAATAAAAATGATCTATCAATGTATTTATGATCAATTAAGTTTGTGAGCTTTTCATTCAAGTTCTTTTTTTGGTTCATTAATTAAATATTATAGTTGGAACAACATTAATTATATGGACATCTATGACTAATGTTATCTTCATCACATATGTCATTTCTTGATGATAAATCCTAATAAAATTACAATATAAAAATTACCTTGGAATTTTTAACATTAATTTATCATTTGTAAAAATACATAATTTTCAAAAAAATTGAAGAACAAAATTTTGTGAAGCAAAATACATGGTCTTTTGGAATATTTAAGAATATTTATTCTTCACATGACAATTTCCATTAATTATTCTACAAACATGTGTTGAAGTTGTCATTGTATTAGATTAATGAAAATTATTTAAGCAATCTTGAAAATTTTGTGAATCTATTAAATGATGTGTGTTTTTTACATCTTGTGAATATGTTGTAAAGGTTATAACTTTTTTTCAACATGTGTCATCAATTGAATTAAATGCATATGAGGATGAATGACTTGTTGCAATGAAAGTTTTACAAGAAGGAAAAAGGAAAGAAAACAATAAAAATGGAGGAAAAAAGAAAGTGATCTAGTTTGTAGGCAATATTTCAATGTATACAAATTGGGTGCAAATTGAAATGGGTAAAACTTTGAAAACTATAAAAGTTGATCACAATTTTTTTTTTAATTATAAAGTTTTCCCTTATTTTTATGTAATTGAAACATGTTCAAAGTTTGGCTCTTGATTTCAAATTTTATATCATTGAAAGATTTAATATTTTGGTTAAATCAATCAATTTGCATGTTAACCATAAATCACATATATCTACTATTGCTATAATCACACCAAGTTTTTGAAAACTTTGAATTTTTTTTGTGCATGTTGATATTTACGAGCATAGTTGTTAGGAGGGATGTCCTTAGTGTCCCTCCTCACATTTTAATTCTTGAGTTTTTTTTTTTACCAACCCAAATTTATCACTTTTTATTATTTATTTACCTTGGTTTTTGGTTCAAACTTACTTATACATTGATGAAAAAGCAAAGAAAAACCCTCGTGTCCACCTAGAGTCTTCCCACCATCCCTTTCCCAACACATCTTTACCATGTCCCCACCATTATTTCAACATCATGTTAATATTTTTCTATTGTTATTTATTGTCCCCTCAATGGTCCCATCATCCCTGCAACACATTCATGTTGTTGTATGTCGTCTTCTCACCATCCTTGTTGTCCTTTTCTCATTCCTATCATCCCCTTGCTATTTTTTCCATCTTCTACCATACCCCCAACATTTCCCATAGTCTCCAAGGTGACCCAGCAAAAGCTTGCATTGCCAAACCTTCTCACAATGTTTTTGCATTTGGCCCAAAGTGAGTTTGGTGTTGTTACCCTTGTTGCAAGATGTTAATGTCATACCCACTATGATGTCAACATTGTCAAGCCATGCTCACCATTCAACCTACCATTTGTGGAAATGTACATCGAGAAACAACGAGCCCTCAAACCTCTTAATTGTTTCCAAACATGCCCTACTTGTTCTCAACATTCATATAAAAGGGACAATGGGCCCACAATTTTTTTTTCATTTCCACTTGTGTCCATTTGAATGAATCAAAGTCAATCCACTCATTGACTAAATAATTAGTTTCATCCAACAAGAATTTGGCAAAAGTGCATGAAATTGTGCCATCATTCACAATTTTTTTGTTGTTATTATTTTTTATACCCATGGTTGGGACTCTTTATTATTCAACGGTAAACAATGAACCTAATAACCCCTAAAAACTGAAACAAACTAAAGTTTAAATCAAAATTTTAACTTTTAGACCTAAATCCCATGGCTACACAAAGTAGAAATGATAGTCCAAACAAAAGTGGGAATGTGAATATGAGTGTGAATGGTTGAAGTTTGAACACCAAGTCACATAAATGGAAGGTACACATGGTGGTGGAATCTTGGCAAACCATACCAAATATGAAAAGGTGAAGGCTAGGTGAGAAAATGACAAGGGAGGGCTTTGGAACAAAGCCCTTTGCAAGGAGTATGTGGTATACGACCATTTTGTTCATTGTTAGCTAGAAAAAACAACAATGATCAAATGCCAAGAATACCAAAATGAACATCAACATATGCCACCATCCACAATTCAAAACAATCATCAAATAGGTCTAAAAAACATTGTGGTGTAATTCTAGAAGAGTGACAAGTGATAGTAACATGTACTTCAATGGATGGATACACATGTGTTATGCAATTTTTTTCTTGGATGTCGATGTTGATTAGACATTTAAACCCAATTTTGGCTTGATGCACAACCAATTCCAAAAGCCATAATTGTGGCATTGTGAGTCCAACATAATCATGAAAACATTCATTCAACAAAGGTATTAGATGGGCATTGTCCAACCACCAAACCCTCCATTAGTGCAACCACCAAACCTTCCACCAATCCAATCACAAGGGGAATAGTAAGGGAAGGAACACATATTGCATTCCCCAACAATTTCCTCGAACCTATTGTCACCACAATCAAATCAATTGACATTAAAGAAGATTGGGATTTCACCCAATGTACAAAGAAATTCATTAATGCCCATGCCTACATTTGTTAACATAAACACCCCCAATGAGCTTGATAAAATTACAAGTTTTTCATCACTGTTTATTGAATCATTGATGGTGTTATGTAATTTGGTCCATTATAAGTTAAATTGGCCAAGGACAAAGTGGAACACATGATATTGATGCTGAAAAAGTCAAAATTGAAATCTAATTTGGCACAACATTATTTTTTACATGCAAAATGATGTGCTACAAAAAACGATGGGTTTGCCTTTGAAAGACTAAGGTCTACCCCAATTTTGCTACCATTATTTTGGTTGTTAACCCACCAAACATGTTGCCTACCACATGGGTGACAAGGGATTTGAAAAATCCATTGATCATGGGGATAATAACCTTTAGTGGAATTGAAGGGGAATTCTTGAAGCCAATTTCACGGGGGTTATGGAATCACATGGAATAAAACTACTTATTTGGAAATACTTAATTGCATAAAAAACAAAGAATTGTGTGCCATACGTCAAACACCATATGGGTCTAAAGGAACATACCAATTGGTACATGTAAATATTAATACCATTTCAAATGCCTTCTTCAAATGTTGGTGACACACACAAGTTGTTGCATATGCCACATTCCATTGGTATAAAAGCATTAGTTAGCAAAAGTGGATGCCATCTAGTAGCCAAACATCTATTCCATGGATGATAGGTGGTCCACAAATTGACCAAAAACCTAAAGACATTGTGAGCTTCAATTGGGTCATTAAGACCATTTTAAAATACCACATGGCCGACAATTTAATGGTCGGTATAATCTAGGTCCACCACCTTTAGTTAAGGAGGGTTTTCACCCATTAGGCTAGTACTTTAACTCAAATGGTGAACATATTCCCTTGCCGTCACCTTTGAGACATGTTGTTGAGCTTTAAGTCCAACATGATGAAGTTGGGTTTGTAGTGGATATTAGATGTGAAGGTGTTGCCCATCAAACCAATAATTAACAATAGCAACAAAATTGGCTAAGGTCTAAAGAACCTAACAAAAATTCACATGAATCATGATTCGTAATAAGGTATATGTCCACCAATCCATAGGTTGATGGTTAAAAGCTAGTAATTGTATAGGCTAGATTATTATACTTTCTCTCGAATCATGTCTAGAAAAATTATGTAATATGTCATTTTTGGGCCTTGGGCCAACTAATATCTTTCCAATGTTTTGATTCTTGAAGGGTTCCATAATGTAATCTACAATTCATGAGATTGTGCACTTTGTAATTAATTTACATTGTATATAAAGTTATATGGTCAATGATCATTGATTTATGATTTAACTTTTGATTCTTGAAGTTCAAATGTAATCATGTACATGATATAGATTATCCCATTGGCTTAAAAAAATTCTTCAAGCCTACACACAACCTTATTATGTTCAACATTTTTTTAAGTGGTCCCTTTCAAGTTTCTCTAGCTTTTCCCTTGGTCTTTTAGAATTTTCACAAACCTACCAAAATTTATTACACATTTAATTATTGCTTCACTCAAGATAACTAATAAAAAATATCCAAACCATTGAATTCAACATTTATTTCATTAACCATGACCCATAACAACTTTTGATGCACACCTAAATAACAATACACACAAGTTACAAAGTTACAACTTCCAAATTACAAGCCTATTCAACAAGCTTAATTTAAAATAAATAAAACCATGATTAAGGCCAATTCTCAACCAATGTCAAGCTAAAGCTAAGCAAGAGTTGAGGTAGCAATAAGCCAACATTGGGTAAAGCACAATGCCATGCAAAACTAGGCCAAAACCCAAGTTAATGTTGAGGTAACATTGGCCTTAAGTTAGGCCCATGTTAGGCATAGGATTAAAGTGGCACCATTGATTTGATGGAGTAATAATTAGGTGTTGAACTGAATGTTGGCAAGATGTTAAACTAATGCCATGTGTTGGTTTTGTTGGGATGTCGAGGAAATAGTTGGGGGTCATTGGAAGACATTAACTAACCCCCTTTTAAAGCAATGGGGGTTATGAATAATGGGACAATTTTTCAACAAAAGTTTTTTTTTTTTTTCAAGCCTTTAAGTAAGGTCCTTTTGGGGCTGATAATATTAAACCAATTTTGCAATTAAAGGAAATCAATAAAGGTCATGACTCATGTCACATTTACCTTTGAAGATTCGACTTATAAGGAAGGATTAATTTATTTTTATTTTCATCTTGGGTTTGAACCATAACATTTAAACCAATCCATTATATTGTTTAATGGTCTTAATAATGAATCATGGAGATTGGAATGTTCATGTGACACATAATCACAAAGGTACACAATTATTGCACATTCTTTTTAATCAATTTAAATTGTCCTCCTTGACTAGAAAAACACAAACCTTACATTTCCAAGATGGTGCAAAAATGAGATTATTGGTATGGGGTTGTGAAGGCTATTAATTTGGCAACAAAGGGATTGATCAATTGTCATCTATGTGGGCACACATTTATGAAAAGAAATGAATGCAAGTGGGGACACCTTGGATGTCAAAGGGAAGGGGAAAATGTAGGCATTTTGATTTATACAGAGTAAGACCCCTCACCATTCAAATGTTTGCAAATGATAATTGGAAGGATGTACCAATTTGATATTTTAAACATCCTCGCTATGTAAAACCAACAAATGTCAACATAGGTCAATTTCAATATAAAAATGTATCTTTGCAATTTGTTTTAGGTAATTAAAAGTGTTGTATGCAACTAAACCACCTTCAATTGCTTAAAACCAGTTGTAAAAAATATTTTTTCTATTACTGTTAAGTGGAACACTATCAAATACAATCATAACTCCAAGTTGCTATCTATGGGCCAAGTCCTATAGGGACAAATCATGAATTTGCGAATTGTACACGTGTGGTCACATTGGGGTTGTAGGGCTCACCAATGGCAATTCATCGTTTTAGGCAAACAAGCATAATGGAAGGCTTTGATGAAATTGCTACATAAATCATAAATAAAAAATGGGCCATGTTTTTCTACTATCATGCAATCCCTTTCAACATCATAAGATTAGTAGATTTCATTATGTGTGTGATGGACACAACAAGGATGAATAAAACTTATGCTCCATCATCTTATGAAGCCTTGCAAAGCACATTGTTGATGGAAGTAAAAACAATGGTGGAGACAATTGTTGCAAAGGTGCATTCCAAAAATGCAAAATATAAGTGCATCATTTGTTAATGGGTGAATCATGTTTCAAAATGCCCATTGATCAATGTGATGTTAGTTAACTTACTTGGTGATGTGTTTGAAAAATCCATTGACATTAATGTTGAAACCAAGATGGTTCAATTCCTTGTTGATGCCATTGCAATGGTGATGGAGACCATAAGGTTGATAAATATATTGCAAGTTTGCATGAAAAATGTTACATTAAACCAATCTACCAACAAATTGTTTGCATGGATAGATTCCCCCATTTGTACGCATTGGGATGTCTTGTTCATGTAATGGATCTTGTTTTAAAGTATTGTTTGCAACAATAATGACTTTCCAAGCTAATTATACATGCAAAAATAATCATGCAATACATAAAGTATCAATAAGCCTTAAATGCAATGTTCAAAACACATTCACCAAACCTCAAATTGGTGACTCCAATTTTGATTCAATTTGGCACCAATTTCAAGATGACGAAACATCTCATAGAATTGCAACTTACTTTGGATCACATGTTATTTGATAAAATGAGATGCATATGTGCGTAGTTGAAAGGCAAGAGAAATCTCTAGAGGGGGGGCATGGGGGGTGTAGAGGTTAGGTGCATCATATGTGATAATGAATTTTGAGTATAATGCAAAAGACAATGATAGTGGTAGAACCCTTGTTCATTGCCATGTGGGTGTTTGATGTGAACTAACCAATAATGAACATTACCTACATTAGAATGTTAAAAATCAAAATGCATTTAAAGTGAATGAAGGACCATCCATTGTTTGGGATCGGTGAGGAGATGGTTGTTAGCTTGTAAATGTTGACATTGCCAAAGGACATGAACTTTTCATCCCACTTGGGAGTGAATTTTTTTTCCATGTGGTAGAGTCTAAATGACTTAATGTACACATTGATATGATGAAATGGGTGAAGATGTTTTCCCCATGGACAATGAACCAAATCAAATTTGCAATGAGAACATGAATACAAATTTGTATCCAAAACACAACACAATTGCAAGTTCAATCGAAGGTGTGCAAATGGCCAAAGGAACAACATTAGTTAGGTTATCATAAAATATGCCTTGAAAAAAGAAAGGTTCAACCAAAAATTGTTAACAATGACATTTGGATGGACAATGGTGAGATATCATTGTAAAATTGGACATTTAGTAGCCTAAATTCATACAATATAAAGGTTTCCAAGTATAAAACCACATAAGACATTCAAAAACATGTATATTGCATTATGCCTACGTTTAAGCAAAACTACTATCAAGAAACATGAAATCAACAACATGGAAACAAAAGTGGAAAACAACTAGAAAATAATCATAATGTTACAAGGAGGTTTGAGGTAATTACCAACTTGCCAGTCTTATCAACTATGCTACAAGTTGTACCAAAAATATAAATTGCCTTCATATTTGTGAACTAATATCCACCACTATTGTTACCCTCCTTAGTTGCTTACATCTGTCCTACCATCCTATTATAATTATTTTCAAGTGACAAATTTCCACTTTCCAAGAGAAAATAATTTAAAAACTAAATTAAAATTATTATTTTCTATATCAAATTAAACTAGGTGCACACATTACCTTCAACATTCAAAACAACATAAAGAACAACATTAATAAAAGAATATTAAACAATTCCATAATCCATTTTCTTTTCTTCTTGAACAAGCGCCACAATTTTAGAATTAAAAAATGAAAGGAATGAAGAACCTTTTCCTCCTACACCCCTTATCCCCCATGGACCACACAAGGCCCACATTGCTCCCTAGAAAATAGGCCCTTATTTAATATTTCCACCAATTCAAACCCCCTAGTTGATTGGTCAACAAATATATCAATCACCCGTTCTCATGGGCTATCTGACCTATTAGCTTCACCCCCTAGTTAAAATAGAAGATAATAAATTTTTCTTACCATTAGTAACTAATTAGTTACTAGGAGACCCATATGGCTAACTAGGCTAAAGGAATTTCTACCCTTAACAACCATTAACGATTTGTAATAAGTTTAAAACACAAACTTGGTTGGATGGGGTGGTTGTTCAACACTAATTATACAAGCATACTCCAAACCATGGATCTTTGCATGAAGATGGAAACAACTTGGGTAATGATGACTTTAACTTTAATGGCAAAAATGGTGGTGTGATTTTGAAACCAAAAGAGGACAACCAACCTGTACATGGTGTTGGCCAAACATCTATAAAAGTTGTTGAACTGTTGTTATTTGTTGTAAAACTAATGGGATCGATGTTCACATAGATTAACATCACCATTGACAACTAAATGTCAATTATTCTAAGATGATTGAAAAGGATGAATATGCATTAGGACATGTAAATAGATGGATTGTACGAGGAGGAATAGTCCATGGCACCCAATTGCAAGGAAATTGGGCCATGGTGTATGTGGATTATAGTTTGTATGTTATAAGCTCAAAGAACATAATGATAGGTCAAATTGACATTAGGCAACCTTGGAACATAACCATTGAAGTGATTTTCCCCCATAGAGCCATATGGATAACCAAGGACAAGCATGTTGGCAATGGGAGATCAAAAGATTATGTGCAACTGACCCTAAGACATGGATTATGCTCATGTTTTAGAAATTTGCAAGGGTTTCCAACTAGAAGAGGTGAAACATGAAGTGTGGAACGCATTTTTTTGAGTGGTTTTGCATCAAATGCCATACTTCCTTTCAAGACTCAAATTCATTTGTATTTATAAGCACATAAAAAATCTTGGATAAAGTTTAAAATTCTTGATCTAACTTCACCACAATGAAAAGTTGCCATATTTAAAACACCACACTTCCATAAACAAGGATTTTAATATTTAAATAATAGTTTGTAAAATCTATACATAATCATATGATTTTTCAAGGATGAATGTGTTGAAAGTCATTAATGAAAAAAAATAGGGCCTATTTTCAAGGCATTTAACAAAAGGAAAAACATCCATATCATGTATGCTATTGTGCAACTTGCTTCATGTTTTGCAAATTCTTATAATTTCTTGAATGTCACAAACATAGAGTGTTCTTCTTATTTGTAAAGCTAAATATTTTGGTTTTCAACACAAACTTATTTTTCACAACTTCTATCTTGGATAACTTTGCATGCCTTTGTTTAAAGTTGAAAGCTAGATCCTATTTGGCAATTAAATTTCAACTTGAAGGAACTTGTAATGTTCATATTGGAAAATAATTTTAAACCCAAGATAAAGTTATTTGAAATTGAAATTCAATTACGATGCATGACCCAAACTTTTAACTTTTAGCAAAAACACACAAGGTTATCCAAATTATTGCAAAAAAAATAATGAAAAAAAAGATGTAGCAAACCCAAAATACTTAGTTGCACATATTAGGAAATAAAAATTTCCTCCAAGAAATGTTTCCATTTCATCAAGCCATGATGGCAAAATTGAATCAATTGTCCATGTTGGGATGAGGTTTTTTTTTTTTTTCTTGGTCGTCTTGGATCCCCCACATCTTTGGAGATTGAAATCATTGAATAATGTTGAATCGGGATGCAATTGCCTTGTCAATGGTCATTGATTTGATGCGAAAACTCTTTTAAAACAATTGAATAGTTGCATATGATAATTAAAACATTAAAATTTGAAGATTCAAACTTGAAAAATAATATTAATCTTTAAATAGTAAACTATAATGTAAATCATAATAGATACATCATACTATTGTTTACATAGTAAAATATTTTGTACCACATCTTGTGCTGAAATATGAGGCTATGATTAAATAATTAGTATAAAATATCGATAGAAATTTGAGAAAAAAATGATTTATGAATCATGATACATTTGGTTTTAAATTTGAAATTTTATCTTATGTTCAATAATTTAAGTTATATTCACTACTACCAAAGTGGGGTGCAGTTTACTAGCTTAAATCACTATGGGACCTTAAAAGTGATTAATTTCATTACATTTTATTGATTTCACCCTAATGAAAGTTATTTCATTATAATATCATTATGTAGACATCATGTTTCATTATTAGTTACATAATTCATTATTACAATTTACTATAATAAATAGATTTATTTATATGTTTAAAAAAAATTATATTTATACTATTTTATGATATACTTTATATTATTTTAAGCTACTTTAGTTATTTTAACTTTTTTTTTTTGTTATTATAGGCTATTATAAATTATTGTACCTTAAATTATTATATGTTATTTTACCTTAAGGTATCTTAACTAATTTTATTATAAGTTTTTAAGTTATTCTAAATTAAATTATTCAATTATTTTAAGCTATACATTGGGTTATTTTATTTTAAATTAATACATGTTATTTCAAGTTATATTTAAAATTATTCAAGGTCATTCTACTTTATGTTATTATAAATTATTTTATCTTAAATATAATAACTTAAAATAATCTAAAACAAAATATAATGACCTAAGGTAGAAATAACTTAGAATAAATAATAATAACCTATGAAAATAATTTGAAATACCCTGCAATATAATAATTATCAATAGCCTATGATATTATAACATAAAATATCAAATAATAATTTATAATACAATAATCACCAATAGTTGTAATATAACATAAAATACCAACAATAACTTATAATACAATAAACATTAATAAAATAACCATCAATAATTATCACCAATAAAATAACCACCAATGGTTTACAACATAATAATCACTAATAACCATTAATAAAATAGTCACCAATAGTCATTAATATAATACCAATTGATAATCATCAATATCCACCAACAGAATGGCCACCAATAGCCATTAACATAATACCAATTGATAATGACCAATATCCACCAATAGAATGGCCACCAATAGCCATTAACATAATATCAATTGATAATCACCAATATCCATCAATAGAATGGCCACCAATAGCCATTAACATAATATCAATTGATAATCACCAATATCCACCAATAGAATGGCCACCAATAGCCATTAATATAATACCAATTGATAATGACCAATATCCACCAATAGAATGGCCACCAATAGTCATTAATATAATACCAATTGATAATGACCAATATCCACCAATAGAATGGCCACCAATAGTCATTAATATAATATCAATTGATAATGACCAATATCCACCAATAGAATGGCCACCAATAGTCATTAATATAATACCAATTGATAATGACCAATATCCACCAATAGAATGGCCACCAATAGCCATTAATATATTACCAATTGATAATGACCAATATCCACCAATAGAATGGCCACCAATAGCCATTAATATATTACCAATTGATAATCACCAATATCCACCAATAGAATGGCCACCAATAGCCATTAATATAATAACCATTAATAAGCACCAATATCCACCAATAGAATGGCCACCAATAGCCATTAATATAATAACCATTAATAAGCACCAATATCCACCAATAGAATGGCCACCAATAGCCATTAATATAATAACCATTAATAAACACTAATATCCACCAATAGAATAACCATCAATAACCATTAATAAAATAACCATTAATAGACATTAATAAAATAGTCACCAATAATCATTTATAGAATAACAACTAATAGCCATTAATAAAATAGCCATCAATAGTCATTAATAAAATAACCACCAATAGCCATTAATAAAATAGCCAACAGTATCCATTAATAGAATAGCCATTAATAGAATAATCAACAATAACCACCAATAGAATAACCATGAATAGCCACCAATTGAATAACTATTAATGGCCATTAATATAATAACCACTAATAACTATTAATAGATTAACTATTAAAAAACATTAATAACCATAAATAGAATAAGTACAAATAGTCATTAATAATCACCAATAACACTAATAAAAGAACAACCAATAGCCATATATTAGAATTGTTCAAGATTGCCAAAAATAATATGAGGTGAAATAATTTATAATATATAAAAATAATTTAAGGTGAAATAACCTATAATAAACTAGAATTGCCAATAATAACATAAGGTGAAATAACCTTCAAGAGCCAAAAGTAATTTATAATAGCTATAAGTAGTATAAATTGAAATAATTTATAATAGCCAAAAAAATATAGAATAGCCAATTTTTTTTATAATAGTTGAAAATAACCTAAGGTGAAATAAGCAAAAATAACCAAAAGTAATTTAAAATAACCAAAAGTAGCTTAAGGTGAAATAGCTAAAAATAACCAAAAAATAAAATATATCCATAAATAGCCAAAATAATGTAGGGTGAAATAATTTAAATTAATGAAAAATAATCATAAAATAATTGAAAACTTCTTAACATAGGTAGTATTATTATATCAACAAAAAATCCATTTAAAAATTTATTTTTTTCAAAAAAATGGTCATTGAAATGTTATTAAATAATGATATTCAACAATTTTTTTGTTCAAATGATTTTCAACTTTCAAAAGGAAATAAATGTAATTATGTAAATTATTGATTTAAAAAAAATGTAAACTCAAATCATTTTATTTGAACAAAATTTTAATAAGATATGAATTTTCAAAGTTTATGTTTTTGTAATGTTTAAAATGAAGTATTTGATAAATAGAATGTAATGTAACATATTATCACAACAAGTGGGGTGGCTTGATGGTAAGGTGTTTGTCTTCATTTCAAAGGTCAAAGGATCAAACCTCATGGGTGGTGTTATGTGTGGTTAACAATGGTATGTTGATTGAATATTTTCCTATCAAATTCCTATAATAGGTGCATAGGTTGATTACATGGCCTACCTAGGCTAGGTTTTAACCTAGCGTAGGTAGTGACACGTGTCAATAAATAATAGGCTTTAAAAATCATGAATTTATCCATAATATTATATATTAAATAATTAAAATTTAATTGATTTCCATATTGGTTAATTAATTAATTAGCAAGTGAATGGTTTGGTAAATTTATATTTCATTTGATAATAACCTTGTTTCATTAAGTATTAGTGAAACAAATCGTTGTCTGTAGCAACTGGTCCCTGTTCACTAAGGGGTTAAATAATTTCATTAGGTAAAAATGTCCAAATTCATTCAAAATCTAGTGAAACCTAGAGTGAACTAGGACGCATTTCCTACTAGTGATTTGGGATATAAATGATAATAAAAAGAATTAGCAAAAAAATTGGTCATATTTACATGATTGATGATGAAAAAAGAATTTCAAATAATATAATATTTAAAGCTTAAACTTCTTAAATAATATTAAATTTTCACTATGAAATTGTTAATATTCAACAAGACTTTTAAGTTGAAATATATTTAACCCTAGCCATCAAAGTGCCTTTGTGCAAGATTTGGATGTTGCAATGGACCCTTCCAACCCACTATTGAAAGATGTACGTCACATCAATGTTACCACCAAAAAACTAGGTATTTTATGTAGTTTCACCAAATGAAGTTGGCAAGTTTTAATTGTGAAAGCATTTAAAGCATGTGCCATGGTTAGCTATTAGGCAATTGATGGTACTACCAAAGTTTTGGCACCACTCATGGGTTTGTGGCCATCTTTGTCTTTTTCCTTTCAATGTAAATCCTTCCATTTTTCATGCCAACTAGGGTATTGAAACACTATGATCATTTAGATGGTTGTTGATGATCATGTCGATGATAGGCCAAACCCAAATTGGCAAGGTTGATAAATATTTTTGATGATCTATCAATGCATGCAAAAGAATGTAGAGGGACAAATCATGTCAATGCTTCATGTTTTGGGCATGAGTTGTGTGCATTATTTGAATGAACGCCCATGCCAAAGGTGCCCAATGGTGATATAACCAAAAGGTTTCCAATTCATGAGGGCAACAACCATTTTTCCTAGCTTAGATCATAAATTGATTTTTTGGAAATCCTTGAGAAAACATCTTATCCATTTGTATCATCTTATGTAATGGGCCCAAATTCTAGTAACATATGATTGACAATGATTTTTTGATGTTTCCTAAAATGGGAGTGTAAGATCCCCAAATCTTGATGTCTTTAAGGTGATTAATGATTAAAGCCATGGTTTCATTGTTCCATGTTTCCTTTGGGCTCCTTGCATACATATTGTACATTAGAGTGCACATTAATGGCGTCTTCAATCCAACATTTGTACATTTTTGCAAATAATAATTTGCCCAAAAATGGTTTTTTTTCACAATCTTAACATTAGGATGGACAATCACAATAGATATGCCATTCTTAGGAATATATGGGATCAAGGTTGTCATGAATTTGTCCATCCCAACCTCTTGTTCTTCTCACATTCCATGAGTTGACTAAATTCATATGTTCACTATTTTGCATCTTCATGCAATTGTGTGTGTTCATCAATTAACACTTCTCCTTCTTCAAGTCATGTAAGGGGTGGAAGGTTTCCATGCATTAAATCCACCCATAGATCCATGTGAATCAACCACCTATCCAATTTTTTGTTAACCATTGATCATATTCATCAAGGTATTGTTCATTCCCATGATGTATCAGGGCATCCAATTGTCCCATAGGTCTTCACCTCTTCCACCTAATGGTTCAACACTTCTTTTGCCCAAAAAAATAGTTAATGCTTAGGCTAATCTACCATTTTGCTGCAAAAAGTTCATAAGCTCATGTTGCATATGGGAAAAAATGTCAATGTTTGGTTGTTTGGGGTTTGTGTTTAATTATGCGTTGTGTTTGTTCCTTTTCCCTTTGGCATAAGGTCATTTTTAAAAGTCAGTCCAAATGGCGAAACTTAAATGTTTTGTTCGTTACTAGCTAGGGATCCCATGAGAAAGATGCACAAGAGATTAATTGTAAAAGTTAAAACAACACAAAAATGGAAAATATTCACCAAATGTGCACCACCTAATGTCACATGGTACAATATAATAAGTGGAATGAATAGTCTAACGAATAAAGGGACTATTTTTTATCCACACATAAAATAGTGCAAGGCAAAATGGCCCTTTGGGCTTTAAGGGCCCAATGTTGCCCACACTTCTTGGTTAGTGTTCATTGTTGCCCATTGTAGTTAATCGCACACAAACACATTTCCTTTGGAATGATGGGCTAGGTTCATGAAGTGGTGAAAAATGGCAAAGAGCTTTGGGAACAATGGGCATATGTTGAGTTTAGCACATGTCGAGCCCACACAAGCATATTTTTGCAACATCAAACACATCCTGAAAGTGTTTTGAGAACATTAAACCCACGTTAAGCTCATGCCAACACATTGAAAAATGGTGAGATATATTCCCCTACCATCATTTGACCTCCCCTTCTTGCCATTCCCCTAGCTTTGCTTGACATTTTTGTTTTTGCCCAATGTCATTCCACCAATTCTCAACATGGATTCATTGGTCCCCGTCGTGGTTTTGTCATATCCTATTGTTCCCCAATATGTGTTTGTTGTTTTGCACCATTCTTTGATGCATCCTTGCGATTTTTCGTCATCACAAATATGGCCCGGGCCCTAAGCCTAGACACGATGTCCTTCGAACTAAATATCCTCCTTCCCAACCTAAAAGCTATAAGGGACACCTTATTAGTGACATCCCCAAAAAAAAAGATGTTGGCCACATTATTTAAAAGTGCATTATTCACATTCAAATGCATTTTGTGTTTGATTTTTTCATTTAACAACGACATTAAAAAACTTAATGACCTATTAAATTAAATATTATTTGTGTTTTGAAAGATGAATCTTAAATTATAATTAAATTTTTTGACCAACACATCATGATTGCAAATTATCTTAGATGTTTTAAATTTTAACATTTTGTTTTATATGAAAGGAACAACCATTGTCTTGGTGTATTTCAATCTATTAAATCACACTTTACATCCACAAATTTTTTAATGGATTTGATATTGATTAATTTTCATAATGTTCATAATTCCAACAAGAGGTAACATTGGATTTAACATGACATGGTAACTTTTGGGTTTATATTAAAAACAAAAAATGCCAGTAAAAAAAAAAGAATTTCATTATAATTTCAAATTTAAAACTAAATTATTGACATTTATTTTGTAACTATATTATGGTATTTTAAATTTAATAAAATTTAAATAAATAAATGTTTTATTAATTAAAAACCAATAAAAAACCTTTAATAATATTCTACTGGACACCTTTTAATCAAAATTAGAAACATATTCAAATCAATATCGAAAAAAAAAAACTTAATATAACATTTGATCAAAGTAGACAAGTTTACATTATTTTTATCAATGTGATTTTTGTGAAGTTAGTTAAATTTTATAAATTAATTGTAAGCATCAAATTATTAATATTTAGTAATAAGTTATAACTAACAATTTTGAAATATCACCTCCACACCTGACTTGGGGTTTGACATTTGAAAATGCCCATTCTAGCCACCTTTCCTTGGAATGGATTTTTTTTTTTTTTCCTTTAAAATTTTCCCCTTTTTGAATATATTCCCCCCATTCTATTTTGGTTTCTTTTAAAATTAGTTAAAACTTAGATCGTCTAACATGTTTCCAAAGTTTCTTGAACCTTTAAATCACCATGATTGTTGCTAGGTCAGGGTCTTGAAAATACATTTCAAGATGGGATGCCAACGTAACAAATGTTTTAAAATCTAAACATCTTATACAAATTTTCAATTGGTGCAATGTTTTGATTTAGGAATGACCAAAGCTTAGTCAACAATAAAAACACACCCATACAAAATTAAGGATGACAAAATATGAAGAACAACAAAATGACAACAAACAATAATAGGATTGTTGAAAAGGGAAACTTGAAACACCAAGGGTGGTAGGTTGGACATGAATGTTTTTTCAAGCTATAGGGGGCACTAAAACATTGAAGGTTGAAGGTGTTGGATACAATGTTAGAGGACACCAAAAAGAAAACATAGGGGACATTGTGTGACCTAAGGTTAAAAACATTTTATATTTTATTCAAACCAAAGGTTGTTGGGAAGCATGGTAGGAAAGAAATTGGAAAGGCCCCAAAAAAATCGCCTTTAAGGCAACAAAAGATGTTAAGAAGGACATCATGGGTGCTAAAAATATTGATATTTCAATATGTGAAAATTAAACATCACATTTAAAAATTAACAAAGGTGAAAATGATTTCATGGACAATTTAAATATGACCATGGATTACTAATGTCTTGTAACCAATTATTTTTTGAATAATATATTTAAATAAATTTCAAATATATTAATATTTTGACCTCATGTCAATTGATTGTCATTGGTAGTGTGAAACCCAAGTTTTGATATTAACTTATGGATTATTATTATTATTATTTTCATGGATTAGGTACAATATACAAACTATCAAATTGATATTTTAAAATACATACACAATATGTTTAAAATATTCATATTTTGACCCTAATGTTTTGCATACTTTATTACTTTTGCAACTTCAACACTAATTATATTATTTTCAGAAAGTTATATTATTTTCAAACTTTTCAGAATTTGTTTTTTGGTGAACATAAATATTGAATTTTCAAGATTTTTTTTTTGAAATGATGAAAATGGAAGCATTTCAAATCCATTTAGGCTTACATATAGGCTTTCTCCTTGGATTGATGTTTTGACATTTCTTTTGTGATTTTAGATGTTTAATGGAAGACCAATGTTATCTCATATTTTGTATATGATACGAATCTTATTAATTTTGTTTTTTTTTTGGTGGCAAATATTCACACCCTAACAACCAAAGAAAAGGGGAATTTGTTAAAGCAAATTTTAGAAAAGTTGCAATTTTTAAAAATTACAAAAGAATTGTCATTTTTACACCTAATAAGTAGGTCATTGAAAAATAACAAGAAACTTGAAAACATGAACATTGTCCATAAATGTGTCATCAACAAGGATTTTTTTATTTTTTATTTCAAATTTGTGAGATTAAAAAAATGATGATTTTAAAAAAAAACCCAAATTTAGTTGAAATCACATGAACAATAAAAGGCCTCCAAGATTTTCCCAAAAAAAAAAATTGACACAATGCAAAACTTTCACCAAAAAAAACACCACTTAACCATGGTAATATGCAAAACATAGAACATATTATGGGAATGATTTGGTTTGCAATTTTGAAAGGGTTTCTTCAACCAAAATAGAAAATTGTAATAATTTTAAATTTTCACACTTTCACATTTTTTTAACATTCCCAAAAACTAATAATAATTGGTTGAGTAAGATCAATCATGCTTATTTCAATAAACATTTGCAATTTCATTTTGCCTAGTTCTTCTTGTGTAATTAAGCTTAAAATTGCATTTTGCAAATTTGAAGATCTTCTAGAACTAGAACACACAAAAATATGTTATTACTATTCATTGATAAATAAATATTTAAAACTCCAATTATTGATGTTGCTTTGAATCTTTGGCACAATACTTACACCAAAATTTCCAATGACTTCCATGTTTCAACCTCACACCTCATCTCCCTTTCTCACAAGTGTTAGGTTTTTTTTAAAATGCTCCTTTCTTCTTCATTTGTTTCTCGTGATATGGGTGAGATAGGTATCACCAAAAAAGAAAAAAAAAGGTGGAACAAGTCCTTAAATAACATGACTTTCTAAAATGCAAGGAACCAAACCTTCGTCTTTAAAATGCCATGTGCGACAAGTTTATTTACCTCGTAAATCACTTAGTGAAAATTTCTAAGTGTACGCGGAGGGCACGCTATGTCCATGAATAATATCCTTCTTAGAAAAGAGGAATTACATTACATATCTTCAAAAACATTACATATATATCCTCCTTACTTATCTTCCTTATGAAAGAGAGATCTAATGAATACCCTACCTTGAAGGGGAGAGATCTTACACTTACAAGATTATATTTTTATCGAAGTAAGATGACTCACACTTTTGAAGATGAGGTGTTAGAACTCTCTCCCCTTTCTAGGTCTCATGATCTATGTATGATTTAGGTAAAGGTGGCACTTTAAGAATGGGGGGCGATTCTTGAAGGAAGTGTGCTCCGGAAGCAAAGTTGAGAGTTGCTTACTTAGGGAATGACTTGTGTTGTCATCATTCATTTATTTGTTTATTTATTTATTTATTCTTTTCTTGTGATACCAATGTTTGTTTGCTAAGTATCGACTAGATATTATTACAAGGAAAAAAAAAGAGTAAAATTGACACAAGGCATTTGGAGAAATGGAATGGTGGCTTAAAAAATGGAACACTTGCACAAAAAAAAGAGCATTTTGTTTCTCAAACTTCCCAATGAATTGTTTTTGCACTCTATAGTGTTACTTGAAAATACACTTAAAGGTTTTTCACCCTTTCTGCCTACCTACCTACCTACCAACCTATACCTATCTATCGTCCTACCTACCTACCTCATGAAA
>Ga0209208_10003875_pt1 | contig 21375 bp, 13 predicted proteins | sample S1TSphfallax_3_FD_187694 | JGI IMG/M metagenome (GOLD analysis project Ga0209208, IMG submission 187694) | Host-associated microbial communities from peat moss isolated from Minnesota, USA - S1T2_Fd - Sphagnum fallax MG (SPAdes) (version 2) | ecosystem: Host-associated > Plants > Peat moss >...
GATCATGCCCTTTTTCTATTCCTGGCTGCTTTTAATTCGCTCTCTCTCAACTTAACCAGTTGTGTACTCGCGCGCCCCTCTCGCTCTCTCAGTCTCCTTCGCGTTCTCTCACGTTCTCTCATCTCTCGAGGATCTCTCGCTTGCTGTCTCGCTCGTCTCCTCTCGTCTCCTCTCTTTCTCTCCCTCGTCTCTCTTTGTCTCTCTTTGTGTCCGGACGAGAACAGTTGAATTGCCTTTCCTAGGGTTGTGCTTTTGGTTTGAAGTTGTAGTTTTGTTGGAAACCGTTTTGCTCTCTCTCGTTGGAATTTCGTTGCAATTCGAGCTTTTTGTTTGTTTTGGAGGTTGTTGTTGCTCTTCCGGAAGAGTCGCGGCTTTTTCTTTTGGGGTGGCTGGTTTGTTTGAAGAACATTTGCTTGCACGGGGTGGTTGGTTTGTTTGAAGAACATTTGCTTGCACAGGGTGGCTGGTTTGTTTGAAGAACATTTGCTTGCACGGGGTGGCTGGTTTGTTTGAAGAACATTTGCTTGCACGGGGTGGCTGGTTTGTTTGGAGAACATTTGCTTGCACGCTTCCTCTTCTCTTTTTTCTCTAGAGAGGCAGGCGAGTGTCGGTGGCTTCTTCAGTTGTAGAGGAGCGAGAGCGGCAGAGAGAGGAGTTTGGAGGTGATCAGCCGCCCTGGCAAAACACATAGCATTCGCTAGTGTAGGCAAGTTGAGGCATCACGGCGTGGCAGCGCAGGCAGCGATTACGTATGAGTGACTCCAACGCGCAGGTCGCTGGCGACAGCTGCTCCCACTCCTGCTTGATCAGCTCCCACAGTTTGCACGGTGGTCGCGGCGCCCTGCCGTCTGAGGGCGGCCGTCCATCAGACCTCTCTGCTCTTGCAGGCGGAGGCGTAGCTAGAGCTTCCTCCCCTTTCTCGCATCTCCAAAGTAATAACAATAGGTACACAGACTTCCAGCAGCTCCTCGAGGAGGGCGGCGTTTGTGGAATCTTTTGACTTTGGGGAAGAGAAAGAGGAGGAGGAGCGGGGGACTACTGATCAACCGCATCAAGAGAAACAAAAAATCATGCTGACTATCAAGCGAGTGGCAACTCTGGTTTCCTTCAACCAGGAGCTGGAGCAAGCGACTGGCTGTGGCCGAGATTGCCTTGGCAGCTGCTGCATGCCTGGTCAGTACACGTTCTTCACTAAATCTATCATGTTTTCTTACACTAATTTTCTTCCTCATCATTTTCTCTTCACACTTCTGTACTACTCTTTTGGTTGAAAGTATAGCGAAAGTTGCAAGAGCAAATCCTTTTTGCATTTTTTGGAGCATAGTTTTTTTTCTTGCTTTGTTTCTCAACAATCTCTGCTGGAGATTTCTTGATGTGTTAGGATGTGTCCCTAAAACTGTAGAAGTTGTATCCGGTTTGTGGCATACTAGGGAGATAAGTAGGTATGTCAAGAAGCCCTCTGAACTGTGCACAAAAATTTGGAAACAATTTTTTGGAAGAGACTGTCTCTCTTACTAAGGAAATCTGACCATTCAAGTCTTACTGTGATGAGTACCTGTCCTAACAGAGGATCAGCAATTCATGCTGTTGCAGGCGCAAAACTGCCATTGTACACATTTAGGAGGCGACAGAGTGCAAATGTAAAGAACAATGCTTATTCAAATGGTGACAGCCACAAAGTCGCCAATGGTGATACTGCCCTCCATAATTATGAACTTCATGAATTAAGTCAGGGACTTGTGGAAAACTCGGAGGCTGCCAATGGGTTCTTGGATTCCCTCCTACTTGCACAGGTATGCCTGACAAGCACCATATTTCTTCTTTGTTGGTGAAGTTCACAGTGATATTAGCATTCAGCTGTTTCAAACATATCTAGAATTTTGCCTGCAATAGCTTTTACATCACCCTCTTCATTTTTACACACAGTTCAGTTTTCTGCCTGCGCCTAATGCTATGCACAGTATCATATGTCACTATTAAATTGTCCCTTGGATTGGAGAGCAACAGTTTAGGAAAGAGTGTTTATCAGAAAATGCTGAAACAGGTTACATAGTCCAAGGTTTTGCACTGGTGAGGGGTTTTGCTAGATTATTTTACACCTCATGTGCTTTATTATTTTTGCTTATCCACTCAGTAGTTGTTGCATGTCGCTTGGAGCTCTGTCTCAGTTACTTGGGCCTTTCTCTTGGACTTGGGGGAGTGAATCACCAATTTTGTCGCTAAAGTTCATATGTTTCTTTTCTGTCCTGGTTTCAGTGGGAGGACCGAATGGAAAGAGGACTGTTTCGATATGATGTGACTGCCTGTGAAACCATGGTGACTTTCTCAATTTGCTCACGTTTATTATTCTTATCTATGTCTACACACTCCCTGAAATGTATACTGATAATTCTGGATTGAATCAGAACTCACCTGCACCATCTGGAATATTTGACATAACCTTGGAAATGTTATGTCAAATTGTTGGCATCTAGTTGTGTCATTTGGCTCTCTTAATTTTTATGAAGCAGCGGCTAGTTCCATCCATAAGGATAGCTGTCTGAAGCATTGAAATTGGTTGGCCCTGATACTTTTAAATCAGAGAGGGCATTTAATTCCACAAAGGGATGAGAGACCTAAATGGTTTTGATGTTAATTTGCATGAGTGGTAATGGTGTAGGTTCTACCTGGTGAGCATGGGTTCATCGCACAGTTGAATGAGGGCAGGCATTCAAAAAAGCGGCCAACAGAGTTTCGAGTAGACCAAGTGTTGCAACCATATGATGGCAAAAGGTTTAATTTCACCAAAGTTGGCCAAGAGGAAGTTCTTTTCTGCTTTGAAGAGAGTGAAGATGGGACCAACCAATACTATGAAAAGGCTCCAGTTTCTGAGAGTCCTAATGTGATTGCCATAAATGTATGTTCTTTCAAAATATTTTCCAACCAGTGGCCTGTGAAATTTGTTGCCTGTTCAATTTTGTCAGTTCTGCTTTAGTGGGTGCATACCATATAGGGTGCCTGGTGGTCATGCAGAGCAGAAGCCATAAGGGACTTGGCTTCCCATTCCCAAGCTGGTGCAGTATCTCAATGGCAACTGTGCAGTTATTCTAGTTTCTCAATGGAAAATAGCTATTTTGGGACATATAGATGAGTGTGCCATCATTCATCACGGGTGTGGCCCTTTAGCAACTAACGTGAATGATTTGGTTTGCAGGTCAGCCCGATTGAATATGGACATGTACTGTTAGTTCCTCGAGTGCTCAATTGCACCCCCCAGCGGATTGACCCTGACACCTTCTTATTGGCCCTTCATATGGCGGCAGAAGCTGACAACCCCTATTTCCGGCTGGGCTACAATAGCCTCGGGGCTTTCGCTACAATCAACCACCTCCATTTCCAGGTACAGAAACACTGCTGATTCTCAAATGAGGTATTTGTTGGTCTCAGTTTGTTGAGCACAATTGGTGGCATTATGAGAGATGTGCTTTTAGGTGTACATCTTGGGACTCCTGAAGACTAGATCAAAATATTTATGTCTATTAGTGGATTGATAACAAGGGTTGTGTATACCTATTTATGAGTTCTTATATGGCTTCCATGTTTATGAGCATGGCCTGATGACTTGGTAAAACTTGCAGGCCTACTATTTGACAGCCCCGTTTCCAGTAGAGCGGGCACCAACAACACCAATTTGTCATCATTGCAAGAAGGGTGGCATCAAAATACTCGAGCTTGGAAATTTCCCAGTTCGAGGACTTGTCTTTGAAATCGGGGACAATCTTGAAGATCTAGCAAATGCAGTTGCTAATGCTTGCATATATCTTCAGAACACCAATATCCCTTTCAATGTTCTCATTGCTGACCGAGGTGGCCGTGTTTTCATATTCCCTCAGGTTGGGCCAATTCCAACACATCACTGGTTTTTGAAATTCTGAAGGAGTGAAACAACTATAGCTTTTCGCAAGACAGTAAACACAATTTATTAACTCTTTCAGATTCTGTAATTATATCTAACTGTTTCTCTCTCATTACTGTGATTTATCTCATCTATGATTACTCACTTTTGTGGACAAAATTCGATACAGTGTTTTGCAGAAAAGCAAGCACGGGGAGAAGTGGATCAAGAAATTCTGGACACTCAAGTCAACCCTGCAGTGTGGGAGATCAGTGGTCATATTGTACTCAAGCGCAGGTGTGACTATGACACAGCAACAGAGGAGTCAGCCTGGAGACTTCTGGCAGAAGTCTCTCTAACCCAAGAGCGGTTTAATGAGGTGAAGAAACATTGTCTTACAGCAGTGTTCGAGGGTCCAAACAAAGCAATGTCGATGTCCACCATAGCCTCAAATCTTCACCCGATGGAGATGAATGCAGCTGTCCTGAATGGCCAGGCAGAACACTGTTTGCTGCTGCAGGCATAAGAATGGTCACTCTCAGGAGAAGATCAAGGTAATCCAATCCATAAGTCTGGATCTCAGTTCTCTATGATGTACTTTCCCCTTGCCTGAGCAATGGCCTTTATACCTAAGACATTTCTATGATAGCATATGGATGAAAACTTTTCGGTCTCCTATGCGTAGTCTATGGGTATGAGAATTGTCTATTGTTACAAATTAATCGCTGGAAAATTGTTACCTGACCTATTAAAACACTCCTGGAAATCACCCACATCTGAACTATACCCATCTCTGTTTTCTGTCCAATGGAGCAATAATTATCAAATGTAAAGTGTTTTTTTACATTGAAAATTAATTAAAGGTTACAAAATGTTTTGATTATGTTGTCCATTTTATTTTCCCTTTCACATCAAATGAGGAAATACATGGAAAATTTCATTGGCTATCCTATCTGCGTTTTCATATGTGGCCTTTTGCTGGCAGCCCAGTGCCCATTAGTACAAATGAAAACTAAGGCATGACTAACTCTACCCACTCCTTTAACAACAAAGTGCAAAAGTAATGTGCCAGAACCATATCTGTAAATAGCTATTACACACTGTTAGGTAGAACACTAGTACTATAACCCCTTGTTTGTATACACATAGGGTTAACAAACTTGCCTCCACCCACCACTCCTTTATCGACAAATGATTTTTGAACAATTGGAAAATCATGAGCATTTCTGCAAAACTATCTTTCAGTAAAGCATTTGATGACATTTTGAAAGTTGCTTTGAAGAAATAATAATTGAGCCAACATCAACAATTATGCCTTTTGTATTACACATTCCATCACAGAAAGGCCAATGAGGTGTCACAATTGGTGTGCACTTCTGCTCAGTAAAGATTACACATTTTATGGCTTGCTTCCCTAGCCAAATTCCAACTCATACCAGCTTGCTTTCAATTGATGACATTTTGAAAGTTGCTTTCAATGCTTCCCTAGCCAAATTCCAACTCATACCAGCATATGTATCAAGTGTCAAATCGAACAAGGACCATGCGTGATGCAACCAAAAAAATACAATTACATAATACTCATGAGTCATAGCCTAAAACCACAAACATGCAAGAGTTCAATCACTTATGAGAGGATTGAACGTTTAAAACTATCCATTGCAACACAAATGTATTACAAGACACATGTAGATTAAAAACAACACATACAAGCTACATTACAATCACAAATGTCATTTCACAAAAGACATCAAAAGCTACAAATTGCAGAAGTGGAAATCATAAGTTAGAAGTGATATCCATTATAATTCATTTACACAAAAAACCAACAAACACAAGTTGCCAAAAGCTAAGCAAAAGATATTCCAACATCTACATCAAAAAATTACATAATTGATAGCTTTAAACAAATCAAGCTCCTACATTGTACAAAGGATGATCTTCATGCCACTATTCATATGCATATGCATATGGAATATTGTGAAGGGTGAAAAACTTATGGGGAAAAAAAATTGACCACTAAACCCAAGTTGTTAATGAGTTTATTGTGTAACTTGAATTTGCAAAGCAACAAAAAATTGAAACAATACTCATCTTCCATGCTTATGCACAATTTGCCTCTAGAAGTGCAATGGTTACAACATACTCTTCTTGTGTCATAAATAAAGTTTGAACATATATGTTGTTGGTTCACATGAGATGTTAAGTGTTCAATGTTAATGTTCAAATTTGTCAGCCAATGTATGATAATTGATTCATGCTTAGTATCCATTAAGAATTTGTAACCTTCAAAGGCATTAGACTTTAACTACTAGGAAAATCATTTCCATTTTATTCCAAATGGTGTAAAAAAATACAAGATGCAATTTACTGAAAATATATAATATATGATTTACTTATATGTAAATATGGTGTTCATTATGATAATATATTTAAAAATACCTTTTTATCTCAAATGCTTCCTGAGGACTAATTTCCTCATGCTTGAACTAGGTGTTCATGTCTATGTATGAAATATAAATTTTTTCACCTTGGCGAACTTTGGGTGTTATTGCAAAATTACATATGAACACAACCTGCAACTTGTTAAATTTAATCAATTGTTAATTGATTGCAATAAAAGGAGTATGACAACAAACCCCAACAAAATTTGGACACAAAGGAGATCAAAATTTAGCTTTGCCTTGTCATTGTTGGGCCCATCATTGGCCATCATCAATAATGTCATGTATTTAAGTCTATCATGTCTCATTGGGACAAAATAGAAATCTATTGATTCTTCACATTGTGCAAGATCTTAACATCTTTTGTTTCCATTATTTTAACAAGCTTAAAAAACTTCAAATGTTGTATAAAGATTTTTTTTTTAATTGTACAATGTGGAGAACAAGCTTTTGATTCTACCCACCATATGCAAGAATGGTAATGTTTGCATTGCAAGATTGGTACAATGAGCCATACAATGAAGTCCCATGGAGGGGGGGGGCACCTTTTAGAAATATGTTCTGTAACCCTTGACTTTTTGGATACAACAACCTTATTTACATGAAATGTCTTTAGCTTTTTACCAATAAACTTTTTGGATCAACTAGTTTCATTCATTAGGCTTGCAAAACACTTGGGTCAAGTTGTTAACACTTGGTCCAACCACCATGCGATTAATGGAAAAGAGAATTGGTATGTGTAACACTCTAATCTCCAAGGTTATTTAAGAGCACCAATCATTTAATCATTGATGCCACTTGCCCATTCAACATTTCCATTGCATGTCATAATATATAAACATCATAAAATTAAATGCTTAAACTTAGACACTCAATGTTTCATTACAACATTCCAAAATTATACACAAATGCACATACAAAGTTCAAATTGGGTTTAGGGGTTGATGATTTCTTCTTGCAAGGGAGAGAATGAGTGGCAAAAGGAACCCTAAATAGGTAAGATTGTTCATATCAAAGATGCAAAGTGGCAAAAATCAATAGGTATAAAGGGAGAAGATGGCAATAGGGTTGGCTATAAGCTAATACTTGGCAAATTGATAGGCATTGCTTTGAAGGCAACAAAGTATAATGTGAATTACCAATGCCAATTTTGGCATCCATTTCCATGATAAGTTTTAGGTGAAAAGTTCATTTTTTTCCCTTAAATTTCAAGCATACAAGTGACTTGCCTAAAAAAGTTAGGGAAATTTGGCAATTTCACCAAGGAATTGATTATGTAGAAGTGCAGATCCCAAATACTAAATTATAAAACAACTACCCATGCCCTTATCTTGTTCTCTGGATTTATCCAAAGTCTATGGTTTCAAGCAATGTATATTTGTGTGCCTTAATTTTTTTAGATACAAAAAGACACATCTTTGACTAAATTACTTATGAAAAGACACATTGTTTGATTTTTTTCTCTCCAGAATATTTCTGGATGTTGCATGTTCATCTTCCTTGCATTGGTGAGGAGGAGAAGGAAATGAGGACTAAAGTTTCTTTGGATTTAAATACTCATGTTATAAACATGGGGAAGGAGCCAAAAGGGAGGTTGGAAAGAAAGAGGGTATTAAATGAAATGCATAACATTTTAAGTGACGCACCCACATTAAACTTACCAAATTGCATGTCCATCTTTGTATATTTATATCTATAAATACATACTTTATGCTTGCACATTGGTTGTCTTATTTTTAAGAACAATTGGTTTTCTTTCAAGTTTTTTCTTTGTTAAAGTCTTTTTTTGCACATGAAATAAGATAATTATGTGTATAGGGATTTTCTTCCATAGCTTGCAAGTTTTCCTAGTTTGATAGAGCTGAAATTTTTTAATATGTATATTTCTTTCAAAGAGTTTATACATTTCTTGTGAAAATTATTTAATTTGAAACATGATTTTGTTGCAAATGGAATTGTGAAGTTTGGAGTGGGACTTTTTTGATATTCCATTGCAAATATCACCAAATGGGCAAAGAATGTCAAGATTTTCCCATATTTAATTTTGCAATTATATTAAAATTTGTTTAGAGTAATTGGGTGATTGATATTCACTTGAGCTTTTCTTTTCACTAAGTGGATCATGGAATTGAAATCAAAATCCTATGGGTAGATAACAACAATTTGGTAGCATCAATGCAACCACCAAGTTCATTCAATAAGGCAATTTGCAATTAATGTTGACCTTTCAACTACAAAAGAATTCAAGGGTGTAGTCATATTAACATGTACCAAAAGTAATTGTAACAATTGTTTAATTTTGAATTTTGGATTATAAAAATTATATATATAATGTTATTTTGAATACATTATGTACATGTCATAAAAATTTGGAATCAATTTAATTAGTGAAAAATATGTATAAGGACTTTTAATCTCTTGTAACCATTGCTTAAATACTACATAAAAATAGCTTAAAGTAGTTTTGACACTAAAAGCAAAATTTGAAAATATTTTTAATGACATATCTTTTGATATTTTTTAATATACACCTTAACATAATAGTATTAAGAAAACTTCAAATATTCTTAATATTTTTTGAAAGATGTATTAAAAAGATTCCAAGAAAATTTTAAGAATACAACACTAGTATAAGGGGGCACATGCAAAACTTGATAGAGTGGTTGGACCTTGAACCCTCATTTGATGTTTTGCCATTGGGATATGGAACTCATTAGCTAGGCCTAGTACCAAAAATATATTAAATGTTAATTAAATGTAACAAAAATTTAATCTTTAAAAGAAATCAAATATTTTAATCAACCCATATTCAAATTTGAAATTTTCCTTGCAAAAATAGAGATGCGTTTTTTCCACTTTCAATCTTCCCAAGCTTTTCAAAATTCACTCTCCAATGTTTCAAACCTTGAAGAACCAATAGGATTGAAAATTCTTGAATTCAATTACATATCCATCACTTTGCTAATTGTTTATCCAAGCTCAAACTACATCTTTAAAAACATCAAGATATTTTTTTTCTTTCTTTTTTTCTTCATAGAGAAATGTTAGATAAATCGCATAACAACAAGAAAATGCCAAAAGAAATATTTGACTTGTGGCTCTAGTTTTTATTATGCACAAATAGTTCTAAGCATAAAATAGAATGATAGTATAATATGTCATGATAAACATGCATTTTATCCAACCAATGCATTAGAAACACATTCTCTTTAGTATAGACACACTATTTATTAGTTTGATTCATGGGCACAATGTATGCCTCTTTGATTTACTTATGCTTGCATATCTTCTTGTGATTTCAATGATATGTGGTTTCATTAGGATGTCACCTACTAGGGTAGGTGGTAAGCTTGGAAATTAATATGGGTATGTTGGAAAGTAGGCAATGAAATTTATTTATTTTTTCATTATAGTGATATGTCTATTGCTTTAGAAGTTAATGATATGGTAACATGTAGGTTGTGGTTAAGGCTCATTGACTTATAACAAGCCCTTGGATTATGTTTATGGTATTTCTTCAAGTTTTGTTATTCCAATGATACCAACAGTATTATCCTTTGATGATAGACCTTCTCCTACTTCATTGGAACAAGACACAATGAATGAATGAAAGAATTTGATAAAACACTAATTCAAAAGAAAAATGTATAAGTTATTATGAGATTTCCAACTAATGTTTTATTTGCTAAGGTTTTAGGATAATTGAAATAAAATTTTATTTTGTGATGGTTTGTATTATAATTTGATTATGAAGGATTATACACATAAATTTGAATTTGAAGGCTTAATGGCATCATTCAATTCATTAATATGTAGATCATTGCTAAAAATCTTTGTCAACCCAAGAATACAAGATTTATTATTTAAATTTTGTCCCAAAAAATTATAACAAATGCCACCCATGAAAATTCCATCATGCATTTAGTATGTTAGAAAACATTTATACAATATAAGATGATTTGAAACATCTTTTACAATCCACCATAAAGAAACAAAAGGAATTTTTTTGTTGAACCTTCAATTTTTCTTTCACAATCATCCATTCCAACGAAAAGAGTGACCAAGTTCAATGTAGGTCAAGGCATGAAAAGGGGAAATTTTTGTTTTTTTAAAATTCAATAAAACCATATTTGAACAATCATATGTGTGTCATACAATATCACAACATGGATCACAAAAATATTGCAAGACAAGCATGGCATGGAGTTGCAATGAAGGGTTTTATCATTCAGTGGGTACTAGGTTCTTAGCAAGGAAAAAACAATATATATAATGTTGTAGCTAAAGACATGCCTCTCTCATACACAACTAATGCAATAACACAAAACACATGTGTGGGACATGGCATTGAGGTTCATGGGAATCCAACAAGGGACACCTTTATACTTATAGTGGATGTGCATAACTTATATAATAAATGACCTAAAAAACTATGATAGAAACACAAGAAAGATCCCATCAGTGTCCACATGTGGGTGACTTAAAATGAAAATTTATATATTATGCTACAATATATATGAATATGAAATATTATACTTGAATCCCATTTTTAACAAAGGCGTGCCATTCACAATTTGAATTCAAATAGATTGGCAAATGCAAATGATGATTATAAATGGAAACAAGAGAAAATGTCATGTGATGTGACTTTTGTGACAAGTGAACAAAAGGTAATGAAATCAATTACAAAATGTTATATTCAAATAATGTCCTATGTGCATGAAAATGTCCTATTGCACATTTCTTTGGGTGACATCCTAACCTATTATACTTGTACATATATATGGTCTTTGATGGATTGCAAAATGGTAATTTAGTATTATCTCTCATTACATGTTTTGACAAGGAGGAACATTACACCATGGTTGTAAAAGCTTAATCCAAGGCTATTCCAACATGCACCTTATTGGTACCCAAATGTAACTATTGTTGACAATGCGTAGGTAGAGTTCAATGCAATTAGGTATTACATTAATTCATAAGAAATTATGTTCATTTAATTTGAAATATTTTCTTTTGACCTTCTGTGATAAATTGTTTTTGTTGCAATATTGTGTGGCTAGAGTCTCACATTTTCACATACAATGCCAATGCTTACACATAAATTCATTTTACAAAGGATTGTTGGAGGACACCTATGTCATCTCCTTCAATACCTTTGATGTTTTCACAACCTCCTTGTCATGATTAACCTCAAATTCTTCCTCCTCCTTAACCATGTTGTCCAAAGTACCTTTGCTCTACTATCCATTGATAATACTTTTTAGTTTGTCTTAATCTATATCCCATCAACTTCATTGTTCTCGTTACTACTTTCAAACAACAAAAATGTACCAACACCTACAAGATCTCTAGCACAAATAATGAACTAGAACGTGAAACATGGAAAAAATGTCTTCCAATGGAAAATAATTCTACATGAAAATCATATTATGTTCAACAACATGATTAAAAAAACACCTTACTTGTTTTGCAAGTACCTAACTTGTATGTAACAATGTTTTCAAGAAGTGCATATCAAAAGAGAGCTATCAAACCTTTGTTCTCACCATATAACAATTCCATGCGATGCAACAACATTTTCCTTATCCAATCCATAGCCAAAGAGGGGAAATAATTAATATATATTATCTCCTAGACTTATATTTATGCTACATGTTGCCATGATAATTCACAAGCCATAAATATTCTTAGACATCTCAAATGAGTCTACTAAACTCCATTTTCCTATTGAACCCAAAACTCATTTCTACTATAAACTTTGTTCTATGGGTTGGTACTAGCAAAAGTTTTTTTTTTTTTTTTTTTTTTTGGGGCATACATGAAAAATGACCTTAAAGTCACATTAGGACGAATTATTTCATTACTTGAGGAATAAGTGTTGACACAAAATGTAAAATTTAATATTAATGTGCAAATCCTAGTTAAATGCCTTTGTTAACCAAAGAAAACAAAAAAAATCACAAGTAATTGGAAAATTTGCCTCACCTTTTTTGAGAGGTCCATACTTCAATCCAATAGCACCTCACCAATGTGCCCCAATTTTTTTCCATTTGTTTGATTTTGTTGAATTCATCAAATCTACTATTTGTGCCGAAGTGTAAACTAATCATGAGGCATTTCTAAGTAGAACTTGTTGTTCAAAAGTTTGTAATTCCCTCACATATAGCACACAAACACACACAACATATTTGAAAAGCTCATGGAGAAGTGATTTTAGACCAACCAAAAAAAAGGTCACACTTAACATTGCTAAACTTTTCAAAATTTAATCAAAACAAGGTAGAGGTTATCAAAAGCTTGATATATCTTGTCCTTCACCTATCACAAAATGTAGCTCAATATATGCCCAAGAACATCTCATTGAAAACATTTATGTGCAATAAAAAACCTCATCTCGTAAACACCTTTTGAAAGCTTCCATTACACAAAGCCTTGCATATTCATTCAAAAAGGAATATGGACAAACAAACAAAAGGTGATGAGGAAAGTGATATATCTTGGTATTGGAGTGAGAACAATCTTGCTTGATACAAAAATGGGCAACACAATCTTGCGCTATTTCATTCTATAAATCAATCTTGGAAACAATTCAAGTTCATATAATTCAACCCACAAAATCTCAAAATTTCAAGAACCAAGCATATAAATACACAAAAGAAAAATGTTTTGGATTTGGATTGGTTGAGTTTTCTCAACCAACTATGCACCGAGTAACACTTTCATTCCATCAAATTATTGTTTGACACTATGAATCATAATCATGCACACTCTCTTCCAACCTCTCTAGGTTCATGTCAAAGGTCATTTGTTGATGGCACTTTAGCAATATGAAGTGCAGATAGGAACAAAAATGCTAAGTATAAAAGTCAATGTACCCAAAATAACAAACTCTCCATATGCAATGTAGTTCCAACAAACCTTATAATGTGGATACACATATTGTGAAAAGTGGGTTGTTTAAAAAAACCATTGGCGGATTCCAAAATTACCTTTGTGAAGTGGCAAGTAGGAGTGCAACTATGATAGCAACACATGAACCTAATGAAGCACACTCTTCAAAAGATTGCATTTCATTTTAAAAACACCTTTCACTTGTATTTCTACAAGTACACTTTTTAGTTGACCAAGATTGCTTCTCTAACATTGAGGGATAAAACTCTAGGAAATAATTATATCATTGAGATTATATGCACATTATATTATCTCTCATTTATCAAACTTAAAAAATCATCTTCCCAATTTTGCATTGCAAAATCAAGAATCTAATTTTGTAATAACTCACCAAACACAAAATCCAAATTGATGGGCTTTCAAAATAGTTGGATGTTAGCTAAACCCAATCGGATCTTAAACTAATGTAGTAAATACAACCTTCAAATAATGTACAAATGAGTTAGGATTTACAAATATGCAAAGAAATATGAGTTTGGACTTATGCAAAATATGCACAAAAAATATAATGATCTCCAAAAGGGTCATTAATATGAAAATAAATACAAGTTTGGAATTATGTAAATATGCACAAAACACAACACATTTTGGGTCAAATGCAAATGACCTTTACAACTACATATTAGTCAAAAATGACATATGCGACTAGTGATTAATGAATTGTTAAACCCATGTCCTTTCACCGATTTAATCACAAGGGACATTTAGTTGCAAAACCCAATTGTTTTAACAATTAAGATTAATTTTTTTCTATAATAATGAAATTCCATGTCATTATTAACCAAGTAGTATGACGTGTAAAATGCATGCCATTTCAACTTAGTCATTTTATAACTAAGTGTTATAAAGACATTTCAAGATGGATGGATGACATGTTTCAAAAATCTATAAACACATTATGAATCATTGCACATGACCAAAACTCAACCTAGTTTAGCCCATGTAACTTGTGTAGCCAAAAGTCAACCTAGTTGGTTTGCCTAGTCAAAAGTCAACTTAACTTAACCTAGCTAATTGGCTAACTGACTATGTTAAGCAACCTAGGTTATCTAACCCAGGCTAAGTGGCCTAAATTAAAAACAAACATTGAACTTTTAGCCCAGGAAGCCTAGACTAAACTACTTAACATAAGCCAAATGGCTTAAGTATCATAGGTTGCAAAAGTGATGATTTGAATCCCTCACCTTCATTTTGGGGTTCAAGTCCTCATCCATTGCATTACCACATGTTTTTATATTATTTATATTTTTAAACACAAGATTTTAAAGCTCAAAATCTTTAGCCTTGAATTAATCTTGACCACCCCAAATTGACTTAGATTAACCTACCTACTACCTACCAACTTAGCCTAGACCTAGACTTCCATGGGTTGACCTAAAATGAACTAATTTGTTAACCTATACTACTTACCAACCTAGCCTAGGTTAACCTAAACATTCTTAGGCTAAAAATAAACCTAGGATAATTATGTTCCATCATAGTCACATTTAGTTGCATAGACTTGAGGTGGTTACAAACTTGATAAAATATCTTGTAATGAGGTTACCTAGGTTGACTTGGCAAAAAAATTAAAGTTAGGAACCTAAACAAGTTTACCTAAGTTAACCTATTAGTAGGGTAACCTATTCTAGGTTTATTTAAACATACCAAATGTAGTAATATTTTTATGTTTAGTTAAATAATTTACAACGTAGCCTATATTATGAAGTAGGCTTTTACTAAGTAACCTATGTACATAGGTTAATTTAATAGGTATGTTAACCAAAGCTAGTGTGTGAAGTAGTTAAAAATTTAAAGAGTTATGTGTTCCTTTTTTCATAAATGACTATTAATATTGTCGTCATAATTACAAGCTAACAATAAACTATTTAGTACATGTACACATGCATGTGAATTCATGATTTCAAAAAACCTCATGGCATCAAAAAACAAATGGCATGCCATGACAAATATTGGTGCCATAAATTCAAGACACACAAAAACTTATGGTGTCATAAAAAATCATGGATTGCCATGAAAATTTGTGACACCTTGTTGCCAAATGGCATGCCATGTCATCATCACATGGAAGACCAAATTGTTATTAATCGCAAAGGACGACAATATTTTCAATTGACTAATAAATGAAATTAATCCATCAAATCAATGACATGAATCATGATGTGAAGTTAATGTCACAAGTCATGAGGTGTTGTGATTATTAGTCAACCTCATTGCCATGCAGCATGTGGCATGCCACATTAACATCACACGACCATAAATTGTTATTATTGACCAAAAGTTGTAAGAATAAATGGAATTTTGTTATTACTTAATTTTGAGTGATTAAAAATACATTAAAAATTAAAAATTGAAAATTTGATATTTGTGTAAAAACCATCAAGTCATGATATTGACTATAGTCCCAAAACCATAATGCCACATGGCACCACAATGTCCTTTACAACTATGCAGTCATTAAAATGAACTTATATTTTACAATTGTAGTAAAAAAACCAATAATTGTTTTATTAACCAGACAAGTAAAACCCAAGATGTGTTGTTGTGAAAAATACAATGATTTCCAAATTGGTCATTGGTAGTGTTTTTTCCTTTTTGACCATATAATTGCCATTTGGTGACCCAAAAAAATTCCATTATTTTAAAGTATTTCACATTCAAATGAAAGCTCCAAATTGATCCAAGGTTATATAATTTAGTTGCACTTGGGTTTTGTGTTCCTTTGCATTACCAATGATAATCAACTAACATAATATTAATATGTTTAAATGATTAATTTATTGTGTAGTCAATAATATTTCCATTTCCATTATTTTCAATAATTTAGTTTAAATTCGTAATTATAATGGAATATCATACCAATTTACATATTAAAGTGTAAAAGATACCAAAATACTACAATATTTCAAGTAAAATAAATATAAAAATGATATTTATGGACAACAATTTATATTTAAAAAAATAAGATGATTTAAAAAATATATATCTAATAGCTAGTAGGTCATATTTGCATGAAGGAAAAAGATTTTGAAATATAAATTCTATTTTAAATATCACATGACTGGAAATCTCATAACCTTGGGATTCATTGGATATGATATTCTTTGATATCATAGTTTTTGATGTATGTTGGATATCAAATGTGATATCTAGTTTGATATCCTAGTTGGATTTTTAGATTTTCCAAATATCCACTCAACATTGGTTCACATTTGGGCCAACAACATAGGCCACATTAGTCATAGTGAAGGAAAAGGAAATGTGCTTGGCCAAACAAAGAAAACTAATGACAAAAAATGATTCATAAAAATCATAATCTATTTGATATTTATACAATTTCAATATTTCTGTTTATGATCAACTTTTATTTGTGTTTTGTGTTTGAAGAACATTTTCATTCGATTAATTACCAAATCATTGCATGCTTTCACATTTTCTCCCTCATGCATTTTCTACATACAATTCTTATATATTATTTACATAATTTCAAGAAATCACACAAATTTGTGAAATTTATGATATGTGAAATAGGACAAATTATGGGTTGGGAGAAGTAAAAAAAAGGAGTATTATGAATAGGGTTGAAATGACTTCATCATAGTTGGTTTTTGTATGTTAAATGCAAACACATTTTTCCATTCTCATTTTTTATATTCAAATATGCTCCTTTGTTATTAAAAAAAACAAAAAACAAATTTATTCACAAAGCAATAATTTTTTCTAAATGTTTTTGAAGTTCAAAACATGTTCATTCCTACAAGAAATTGAAGCACAAATGGACACAAGAAAGGCTAGAATAACCTATTTGGGATTCGAATATGGTAGGATGAAAAACTATGGGACCATAAGGTCAAAACATGGTTGGGGTACTAAAAAAACCTATTCATTATATATCAAGTGGACCCCTTCACTTGAACATGTCATTTCAAAACTTAATGGCACATTCATATTGAAAGTTCATTTTTCTTCATACATACATACATTGACGCACCCTCAAGTTCCTTAATGGACTCAACTGCAAGTCCAAAGGTGAAGACATCAGAAGGAGAAGGAATTGGGGCGCGCTCCTTAGTTTGCATCACTTTGGGGGTAGAGGGGTGTATTGGAGCTTCGAGATGGGACTAGGAAGATTGACAAACACTTCACTTACTCACAAGACTTGCACAAACTAAACAACAATTTGGTTAGTGCATAGTTATAACACTTTAGTGCACGAACGAGCCATGGGCAAACACGAATTCACAAGACCCACCACGGCCCGGACTTGGGGGAAGCCACCACCTTCCCCCTTATAGTATACTTTGTGCCTAGCCATGGGACCAACACCCAAATGTCATTTTGTTTCGGGACTCCCAAGTGGGAGTCGTGAAATTTTCACAACTAGGACTCCCGCAACTTTGGGGGCCCATAACTTTGCGTGTAGACCTTCGATTGAGATGAGGTCTAAAGCAAAGTTGTAGCCCTCTTCAAGAGATTTTCAATAGTATGTCACACGCCACCTAAACACAAAGAAATCGGGGTGATTCTTGACTTTTAGTGGTCGGGAGTCAAATTACTAATCTTTTGGCTATAACTTGTGTGTTAAGTGTCCAAATGGGTGATGCAAACCCATTTTAGACATCTAAGTTCCAAGAGCTTTCCAATGATATAAGGAACTTTTCAATCCAATGGGTTTTGACCCTTGCAATAACTTTTTGAAAATTCGGGAGTCCACTGAAACTCCCAACTTCCAAAGTGGGAGCTCACTTGGGAGTGTGAAGGTTCATTCCCTCACACTATTTTGCATTCTCGGAGCATGAAATGTGACTCCAGGGCTTCATATTTGGCTCCACCTTCGCAAGCCCTTGTTTTGGTCGTGAACTGAAGGCTAGGGTTGCGACATACATGATTAAATTACTATTTTATACATAACATTTCAAATTTGAATAAATGTAAAGATTCCTAGAAAGTCCTAGAAAAATTCAAGATTTTGTTTCATGAGAAAAAAAAAGTTCAAAGACTCATAAGGATTGTCTAAAATTATTTTGGCTCATGATTTTTACCACAAACACCTTAGGTGTTAATGTGTATAAAATGTTAAGTGTGACAAGAACCAAGTGCCTTATTACAATGTACAAAATTTCAAAAAGTGAAATTTATGGGAGTTTTGGGCCATTAGTAAAACATGGCCCATATGGATAAATCTTATTACTTTTACTTTCATAAATGAAAAAAATAAATACTCAAGAGGCCTACATAAAACTTGGAGCAAATTTATTTCACTTGATATGAAAAGAAAAAAAATCGAACACAAGTTTTAGGTTTTTTGAAGAAAAAGGTGAATTTGTGAGTCCAAGGAATGAGTCTTTCAGTTTCAAATGGGATACCCCAATCATGCTTGGACCCTCTATAGTCCTCCTACCTAAACCACCTTTGATGAATCTATTGTCATTAAAATTAAAAAAATTATTCTTTTGTCAATTTAGTCGCACATTATCATTTGTTAGACATTGTTTGGAAAATAATATTGTTTGTTTCACCTTTTCATTCAACAAAGTTACTCTTAAGCTTAATGGCCTATTAAATGATATGTCATTTATGTTTTAAAATCTAACATCTACTATATGTTTGTGTTAATTAAATTATATTTTGAATGATTGTTAGTATAACTACATAAAAAATACGAAGAAAAAAATCATGCAATTAGATAAAAACCTTTGGATTTTTATTGTCATATAATAACAAGATTATATAGCTACTACTTGCATTATTTATACCTATGATTTATTTGGAGTTTGCCTTGCTTCACATTATTAATGATGATCAACTAAATTAAGGTTAGAGTATTGATATGTTTGAAAGTTAAATGATTAATATATTATCTAGTAAATAATGTTTCCGTTTCCATTATCTTATAACATGAAATTCAATCTTCACATAATGTGAAAAACATTGATTTTTTTGGTACCCTCCTCATTTTGATGTTCAAGTTTGATTCCTTGGGCATTTTTAATTCAAATCAATTCATTTGTAGCATAAAGTCGAAAAGAATTTGCTAATTTTTTGAAATTTTCATCAAGATTTGGATATCACAAGACTAAAAATAAATCTTTCATATAATGTTTAATGTTATGCACAATGAATCGCATGAATTTATGGATATTATAATAACATAAATTAAAAAGGACATTTCTCTTCATATTAGTATTATTGCAATTATGTATATATTGTGAACTAGAATGCACCTTCTAATGAGAATGCACCCTTCCAATATTTGCTATTAAAATTTATAAATAAATCTAAACATTAAGACCATGCATGTTTACAATAGATGATGAAAATGATTCTTCAACTAGTTTGAATTCCATTCATGTTTACAAAAAAACAATTTTGTGAATAATTATACCTTAATCTAGTTTGAAAACAATATGAGAATGGGCATGAATGCAATTGAGGTTATTGTTACAATATATTATGTGACCTCCCCAATGAATAATCATAGTGATAATTTACATGCTCAAAAAGGTTTTTAAATGTTAAACTTGTTTGGTTTGAAAATAAAAATTTCAATGAAAACTAAGTTCAATTACGTTTATTATTTTGAAACATGTGCATTTATTCATTCATTCAATATACAAAACTTAATGACCAAAAACCCAACTTTCTCAATGTGGAATACAAGTGATGTAGTACTAGAGCAACTTTAGCACATGTCTATCAATTAAATTAATTAATGTTAAAGATTTCATTTTAAAACTGAAAATTTATAAACAATTCCTTTAAAATTTTTATTTCTTTCATCAAATTTAGTTAAATTTGAAGTTAAAATAAAAAATTATTAGTTTATTTGTAATTTTGATTTTCAATACAAACCAAAAGTTTTCACAATGTTAAATAATTTAGTGTTACCACTTGTTAGAGTTATGAACATTATAGAAAATTAATAATAAAAAATTGCTTAAAATGTATGGATATAATGCATCATTTAATAATTTAATACACACCAAGAAATTTTTAAAAATATGAAACCAAATATTGAGATTTAGGCTCAATTGATGACTTTTACAATCAATGATCATGATGTTTAAGTCAACAATTAAAATTATAATTGTAAATTCATGTTTCAAACACAAATAACATATCATTTAATGATCCATTAAGTCATTAAGCCTAAAATTGTATATATTGAATGAAAAAATGAAAATTGCAAATTTAATGCACTTGAATGTGAGTCATTCATTTTAAAAAACTAGCATGCATAAAGGATTTTCAATGTTTTGGAAACTTTGGTGTGATACATAATGATAGTTGATTGAGAGACATGCAAAATAAGAAGTACATGCAATTGATGTAATCAAATATTAAAATTATAGGAACGTATAAATACAATAGGATTGGACTTTGATTGAATTAATAAACTACATTGAAAGACAATTGCAACCCTTACAACAAATTCATGGGACAAAGAAAGCACACATGATTTGATATTTTCATAGTATTTCCCAAATTGCTTATACATTTGACTATTATAAAACAAAAGTAGCTTCAATAAGTGTTTGTTAAAAAAATAATGAATTTCAAAGATTCCATGTCAAGAATACATACTCTTCAATATTCAAAAAATCTATGTGTTTTTTTTCACAAAATTTTATTATTTGAAATGCAAAAAACTAACAAATTTGATGTATATACTCAATGTTAAAGATGCCAAGGTATTACAACAATAAACAATATGGATAGTTTATTCTAGAGTGTGACATATTTGGATAAGGGACAAGGTTCACCAAAATAATATATATTTAACTTCATATATGAAAATATATATTTCAAAGTCTAATTCTTTGATTTATATATGAGCTAAAGAAACATTTCAATTGATAAAATTGATGGAGAATTTGATATCTTGCCTTGCTTTTTACTAGAGGTAACATGTGCCTGCAAGGCACGGCACAGCAATTGGAACTCAATTACGTTGACCCTATGAAACTGAGGGGGGGCACTTGGTTTGAACCATTGCTTTCAATGGCAGTTAGTAAAAACAGTTATTATTTGAACTCTATCATCACTTGGTCTGTCTGTAAATGCAAGCGTAACTGAAAACAGCGCCCTGCCCTGCCCTGCCCC
>Ga0209208_10003876_pt1 | contig 21374 bp, 21 predicted proteins | sample S1TSphfallax_3_FD_187694 | JGI IMG/M metagenome (GOLD analysis project Ga0209208, IMG submission 187694) | Host-associated microbial communities from peat moss isolated from Minnesota, USA - S1T2_Fd - Sphagnum fallax MG (SPAdes) (version 2) | ecosystem: Host-associated > Plants > Peat moss >...
ACAGCATCACAGAACTTGAAAGCAAGCAACATAAGAGAAACTCTTCTAAGTCTGCAGACACTTCTATCCAGAGAAGAAAACAACATTGCAATCAAATTTAGTGGGGAGTTGTGGCAGTTTGTCACTGCTATTCTTGATGAAAGTGGTGAGGTCTAACACTTTGTAAGCAACTCTCACAAGGATATGACTGTGCTTATTGGCGTGTTACCTTCAAAGTCTTGTTGGAGAGTTTTTGCTGCAATCTTACAGATATGGGTGCACTCCTGGTACATAACCACCACCTTTCTTTGTTCCTAGTTTTCTGAAGAAAGATATCATGCAAAGATGGTCCTTGTATTAAAGTAGATGGTCCTTTTATCAAAACTTGGACATAGTTATTTCACTGATTGCTCATGGAAATTTCCAAATTTCCTGTAATAATCATCATGGACAAAACCCTGTATTTGTGTTGTTTGACAGTCATTGACAGAAATGTGAAGGACCCTTCTTACACAATGTAGATGTGCAAGATCTTTGGACTCTATATTTGGGGAGGTGTCCAAACTGATCCTTAAAACTATGTTCTGAACACCTGACGATTTTGTATCAATTGTACTTTCATGGTAGTATGGTTTCTAGTGCCTCTACAGAGCCTACCATACCAGGTAGTGTACTCACAGATTTAGGGAACTGGAATCACAGGTCATTTGGAACTTTTGAATGCACCGAAACCAAAGGCTATCTTTTCAGGACTAGAAGAGTTGTGGAATTGAAGAGTTGGCAGGGAGTTTTTGAAATGCCCTCTGTACAGTGGGAGGACAGTAATGCCCTGCTGCCAGGGCATTACCCAACACATAATTCTCAATAGTTGCACAGGATTTGCATGAAGCTATGGTTCATCTCATTGCAGCCCATATTAGAAGAGACTATTAGTCAATGCTGGAGTCTTGAGAGAAAAAAAATTGAAATCGAGACTGAACCTTCAGTGTTCAATGATCAAGCTGTTTCTGAGGTTTTCAAAGCAACAGATTGAAAGAGAAAGAAGCCAATGAACATAGTTTGCAACTTCCCCATGGTTTGCTTCTCCAGCACCTCAATGATAGAAGACAATCAACTCTGGCACAGAAAAAATGATATTGAATTCATCCTAGTCATAACTCCCTAGTAGCACATCGTGCATAGGATTAACCACCTGCTCTTTTTAGTGGTGACTTGGGGGGGGTGACTTGGGGGTTTGTGTAAGTCCCCATCTGGTTGGGAGATTAGACCTGATTATCAAGAAAGCATGATCTGCAAATCAAGAATGAAAAGCAGTTATGTCATTCACATGATGCATTGAGAAAACAAATGATAAATGAGCAGCAGATCACAGAATGAAACATCAATGATGATGTAAGATAGACTGGAAGATGATGTTTTCCTGTGGGTAGATAGATTTCCGGTGTGGACTGCATGATGAGCAGTTAGGTGAGAAGAGGTTGATCAGAATTAGCGACAGGAGTACGTGATGTTCAGAACTCATGCATGATGTGCATGGGTCAATGACAACATGACTGCCAGGGAATCTTGATGTAGGAATGCCATGCTAGTAGCATGGGATTGCAAGATTGTTGGTGAAAAATCCTTGATGCAATGGTCGTGCATGAGCAGAATCTTGATGCAGGAACCTCATGCCAGTGGTATGAGATTGATGACTGCACAATCATGGAGTTAGTTTTTAAGCTCATCATGCATGTTATATAATCTTCAAGCCAAGTTGCTGATGAACAACTATACAAGAAGCTGCTCTTGAGGAATAATACTGGGCTGCTGAAGATCATCTACAAATGTTGCATTGGTAAATTTATAGGCATCATGTAAACAGCAATCATGTGCTTTCCACTACTAGATTGTGTCACAATCGCTCAGCTGATGAAGAATAAGAATCAGCTGAGAAGAGCAGAGAGTCAGATTCAAGTTCCATCATGTTGCTACACCTGCACTAATTCCAGCAGCTGATCAATCACATTTTGACACTTTCCATTTTTAGAATTGACTGCAATACATTCCAAGTTATAGAGAACCAACTCCAGCTTGAAAATTGCAGGAGTTGCATTGTTGTGAAAAAAGTTGGCCATTATGCACAGGGTCATCAGTGGTTGCTGATTAGAAAGTCACAAAAAGACCAGCAGTGGTCTGCAGCATGAAATAGTGATGAGCAGTTAATCCTCAACTCTTCTTCAGCAGCCAGCTGCAAGTTCACTATGGCTGCTGCAGATCAATCCATAGCCAGAGTTATTTTCTTGGTGTCAATCAACATTGCCTTCTTACTCGCAGGTTTGCACGTCCTTCACTTTAGAAGCAAGTTCCACTATATAGCTGATTGTAGCCCTGCAGGAGAGTTAACAATTTCACGACATGCAGCAGGATCTGCATCATCAAGTGATGATTGCACATCTGATCATTGTTGTAATCATAATCACACTGGGGCGTCACTTAACAAAAAAGACATCACAGGTCAGCCTTATCTCATGTCTCACATCAATGTTGAAGCCTCCCACTCAGCACTCAGCTCTGTTGATCAGGTATTGCAATCCTGCAACCCATGCATCTTGGTGAGAAATGCAAATCTTATAAGTACAACAGCTGTATGCCAGTCATGTGATGTTGATCATGAGGCAACACCTGCACAATGCTTTGGTCCATCTCTTTTACTTCATTATACAGCACATCTTATACACAATTTCTGCGCATGACTTTGTTGCACAGATCCAAAGCAGCAGCAGCTCGAGCACAAACAATGTGAGGAGATTTGAAACTTACGGGGTGGCAGTGCACCTCTTCATAAAGATGTCAGCATACAGAGGAGGATCAAACACCTTTGCAATCATTGGCCTGGAAGCAAAAGAGCCTGCACGGCTCTATGAAGATCCACCTTATGAGTGTGAGTGGATCCCTGCAGGTGCACATCGAGCTCTGGTGAAGGGGGTGGCCTTCAAGATGTTTCCTGATGATGGCAACATCTATAGCCACCTCTACAATGCTGTCACCATCAATTGCACCTTCCAAGAGAATGTGGGGACAGACAAAATGGGGGGGGAGCTTGTGGTGTATGCCAGCTATGGTGAAGCTTTCTGGAGGAAAGCTGAGCGCATTGTGGCACTCACGGAAGCTCCAGGCGAGTACCAATCAACTTCAGCTGCAAACAATATTTACGAGTATGTCTACTGTGGCTCCCCATTGTTTGGAAACCTGAGTCCACAAAGGATCCGAGAATGGATTGCATACCATGCCCGATTCTTTGGCTCAAAAGCCCACTTCTTCTTGTATGATGCTGGTGGAGTACATGCAGATGTGCAGCGAGTGCTGGAGCCCTGGATCACATTGGGTCGAGTGACAGTAGACAACATTCGTGGGCAAGAGAAATTTGATGGCTACTACCACAACCAGTTCATGGTGGTGAATGATTGCTTCCACCGTGCACGACATCTTGCTCGCTGGTTGTTCTTCTTTGATGTTGATGAGTACTTGTGGATGCCATCTGATGCAGGAAGCTTGGAATCTATGTTTGCCAAGTTTGAGAATCATGCCCAAGTCATCATCTGGCAGAACCCAATGTCCAGAAACATGTGCATTGCTACTGACAATGTATCAGATGATCCTCCTGTCTCTCTTCCAAGGTAAAAATCTTTTCCAATTCTCAACAGCTCTTACAGTTGTCAGCTAAATTTCCTAATCAATGTGCAGCTTGTCCAGACACTGCACAGGATCAGGCCACCTCGCCAGGTGCTCAAGTCCTGCTCCACAAAACCACACAGAAGTTCTTCAAATCACTTGATGATTTTGCAGACACTAACCAGACCTGACTGGGAGTCCATGAAATGTGCAGAAAATGGGGGTTTGAAAAATTGGTGTTTCGCAATGTGAGGAAAAGAGAGCATAATGATTGCAAGTACGCAATCCAAGCAAGAAAGGCATTGGCAACAGGAATCCATCGCTCAGGTCACCTGATAGGAGCAAACACAACTGTGTATGCAGATCCACTCAAATACTACCACTACCACAACACAATCAACAGGCGAGAAGAGCTTTGCCAAGAATTTATCCATCCAAAAAACAAAAACAAAGTTTACACAAATCCATGGAATGGAGATCCATTTGTCTATGACAATGGAATGGCAATCCTTGGTGATGAAATCAAGAAATTCGAGCAAAATTCTGTTGTAGTACCCCAGCAATTCATCCTCTGAATGGAAGGGGAGGTAAAAAAACACAACAAACATCAAAATGATTTGGATACCAATTGGATTGAGAACAGACCAACAACAGCAACAACAACAACATGATCATGCCAACTTCTTATGATCTATGATGCTGCAGAAGTTATTGATCTACTCTGTTGAAAAAAATCAAGAGAAAATTTCCACAATCAGAAGATAAAGAAATTGAAAACAGAAAGTAGTTCAGTTTCTCCTACATTGTAATTCTATTACCGCATCACAATGCATGTTAAATTGACCTTTTTTTTGCTGCAAAAGTTCTCAAGTAGCATCATAGAGAATTTAGTGAGAGCGAAAGACAATAGTGTGACCTCTTCACTCAATGATTAAATTCTTCTCTTCTCCTGCCTGCATATGATTCATTTGAGACCTAAAATGGGTCATACCCAAGAATCTTTGACTACACAAAAATGAAAACTCCACCCATTCAGAATTATGCTGTCACCCAATATTCTGCAAATGCTTGTCCAACCACAACCTTTCAACGTTGCCATGGTCAACAACCAAGAGGACAAATCAACTTGATGACATCTTGTACCTCATCAAGGTTCCTTGACAGCAGATCACCACTAAAGCTGTACATTGCTCTCCATAACTATTGTACTCTTTTATAATATCAGGCAACATAGCAGACCATGATAACGTATCATCCAATCCAAGATCCCTACTACACCAGCACTGTGATGCTCTACAGGATCTCTAGACATCTGATTGCCTCATCAAGGATTGTTAAATCCACAGCAAGAAAACTATTTCTGAGGAACTAGTACTACAGCAGGGTATGAATATATCCGGGAACTGGTCAGTCTGTATCACAAGACAGTCCTGCATTTGTCAATACCTGAAAAACTTCAGCCATGAGGATTGGCTGTTGAATTACAACGCTCAAAGTTATTTTCAATGCAAATTACTACAATCTTCCTGCATTAAACACAAAATTCCTCTTATGCCTCAACAGAACCAGCATCTACAACTTGTGAGGCAAGCAATATCCACATACAAAGACATCCATAATATTCCTACAGAAACATCCAGCATGATTTTCAGGCAATGGAATGCAACAGCTTTGCAATGGGTGTCAAGGGGAAGGTACCCTAGGCAATGCTTACCTCTGTAGCATCCCCCTCCTCTAAACCTTCTCAACACTGACATGCTTTGCACAAAACTCAAAGTTGAAGCCCATTCAACCCACCACTCTGCTTCTCCTGGAAGCCTCTGAAATGACATAAGAGACAGCTGCAAACTCCAGTTGCAAACAAGAAAAGTGTCACATAGACAGCTAGTCACCTGGGCTGTAAACAGATACCCCCATTGTCAAAGACAAAAAGGTTGGAGGGCCAGTCTCTCACAATCATCCCTCCGCCAAGTCAATCAAGTAAAGAGGGGCCTGCAGATATGAGCTTTGGTTCCCCATGGATTGACTGAACACCAGAAGATGGTACAAAATCAGAACATAAATGATACCTCCAGGAACACCTTGGCAGAAATTGCAATTGGCAGATGTACAAAACCAGCCCTTGGGAACCAAGTTTAAGCATGAGGTCAGACCAGTGTAGAACCACTGCAGCAAACTTTGGAACACCACTTACCATACACATGCAGATGCTACCATTCGTGACAATCCAAACAGGAACTATCAGGCCAGTTCCTCTCCCTTGGAAGGCTGTATCTGCAGATTGGAAAAACACAGCAGTGCCCAGAAGCATTCATTGTTCTTGCCGTCCTAAGGGGCACATAGGTGGGAGTTTCCATAACTGCACTTCAAGGGGGGAAACAGGTCGTCTTCACATGCCATCAAGCATGCATGGATCCTACAAGGAGTACAACCAGTTGGTTGTATTCCCTTTCTTTACCTGTAGGTGCCAACCAACAGCCACAACCTCAGTACAAATGAGATGGCCAAAGGCTGTGAGCCTTGCTTTGAGGAAACAGACACTAACTTAGTTTGTGTCTTCTGAGGACAGGCATGTGCATGATAGGAACTACAAAATCAAAACACATGACAAGGGCAGAGAAAGAGCTCACCTTACATTCACATATACTCTCAAGAATCTGACTAATCATCAATGGAGCTTCCCCTTTCTCAAGACCTTGTTGATAAAGTCCACTCAGATGCAGCAAAAGTACTAACACAAAGAACAAATGGAGCAGCCACCATTCACGTAACAATCCCCCTCACAAAGCCATGGAAATGGATGCAGAACAAAAACCCATCTGTTGAATCCTCTTGTCAATTCTGACTCCCCATGGCCTGATCCCAACATCCAAAGTGCTGCTCCTGTGACATATGTGCATGGGAAACATGCGGCTCATTTGTTGAAGAATATATGGAACAGCTCATTGGGTCCAGATCCCAGACACATCACGATCACAAGTGGTGAAGAACTTCAATTCAGTTGATGGATATTACAACAAAACCTCTGAAGAACACCATCCAGGTTGACCAGCACATATGTGCAAACTCAATCGCAAAACAGAGAAAAAGAATTGCTTGACAGGTGGTGAGCACCGAAACAACTACACCTGGATCAGTAACCATCTCAACCATCAGACTTCCACCATAAAATAACAGTCATAACCAAATATTCCTTGTGAAGAACTATGCTTTCCATCCAGCTGTTGTTCCAGAGATCACACACAAGTGATACAGCTCCACCCATGCTGTTGAAAAATCAGCTGCAACAGATATGTATCATCCCTTAAGATCCTTTCAATCTCGCTCATCATGAGAGGAGTGACCACCACCACTGGGGCGATCATAAGGCCCAGATCGGTCACGGGAACTTCCTTCATAGTGAGAAGGTCCCCCACCAGTGGTATGGCGGTCACCACCACCACTGCTACGGCCACCATCCCTTTCACGATGGTCTGACTTCCCTTCTTTCCCATAACCACCTCCATTCCTGTGATCACCTCCACTATAGCGATCACTATAGCGGTCACTACCTCCATGGTCTCCACTGCTGTAGTGGCCTCCACCATTTCGATCACTGCAGTCAACAAGCACAAAAATTTAGTACTTACCACCACATGAGAACCTACATCCCCGCATGACTCCATGTTTTTTATACTGCTTGCATCGGGAATGAAACCACTTGTCATATACCTTGCAGAGTCACTACCATAACGATCATGAGAAGAATAGTGGCCACCACCTCCCCCACGGTCTCCTCCACCAGATGGACATTCCCGAGCCCAATGACCAGGCTGCCCACACTTGAAACAGTCACCTCCACCACCACGCTCCCCTCTGCCTCCACCTCCAGAATAGCCACGGTCCCCTCCTCTGCCTCTATCACGTCCTTTTGGCTTTGCTCTATTGACAGTTATGGGTCGGCCATCAAGGTCCTTGCCATGCAGGCTCTCAATGGCATCATCCATGGCACGTTCGCTGTTGAAGTTAACAAAGCCAAATCCACGAGAATGTCCTGTTTCCTTGTCCACAATTACCTGTTCAGAGAAATGTGATTTGTGTGAGATCAAGACCTGCAGCTGGAAAAAAAGGGGGAGGTTTTCACAAAGAAGAAGAAATTGCCTGTGAAAAAGGCATTACCTTAGCTTCCAGTACACTGCCAAACGGACGGAATGCATCCTCTAGTGCTTTGTCGGTGGTGCTCCATGATAACCCTCCTACAAAACACCTAAATTCTTCGGCCTCCCCATCCGCCATCAAAGTCACTGCAGCACTGCCAACAATATCCCAACGTACTCTGTCAACCCTCCACAAGATTTTGCACCGACACAATAACAAACAAGAACATATCAGATGACAGAACTCAAGCCCCTCTCACTAAGAAACCTACTCGGAAAACCAGGAAGAAAATCACACAAAAAGTAAAGGCAGAAGCGTATCTCCTCCTTGCCACAAGAAATACAAGTAGAAGACCCTAACTCAAGCCTTGCATCAAAGCATCCACATGGATATCGGCGAGGAATGCCGCTAGCATCCATCCAGGAAAGTTACATTACTTTTCTTACCGGCGCTAGGAGACGAGCACAGAATGAACGGAGAGTTGATTACCCACTTCGAGTCCTTTCCAAATTCCACCACCACACTTTACAATGAGCACCTTTCTCGCAGTTTTTGTCACGGATACCCTCTTCGTTCTTTGCACCCTAGCAATCAGATTCAAAATTTCCTTCCACTTTCCATTACTAAAAAAAAAGTTCTCGAACAACGACACAAAATCTCCCAGCAATCGCAGACACAAAATATGCCCAGAAAATGGCACAAGAAAGCGCACTCTCTGTCCTCGGTCGCAGCAGCAGCGATGGCGCTCAGCGACGAGCACGAAGGAGCACGCCATCCGCCCGCGCGCCTCCGCAAGTCTGGATGAAAAGGACGATAGTTGGGATGATCTTGTGGATGAAACATGGTAATATTGGATGCAGAACTGCAGTTAGTTGTCAATATGGAACTCACTCAATCGAGGGTAAGTAACTCAATGGATGATAAGAGCTGATGTCATTTATTTATCCACATAAGACTGCCGACTAACTCTTGGACGGTTAACAAGATGGATGATACAAACCGACACTATTCATCCATACACGACTGACTACCTGCTAACTCATGGACCACAACTGGATGGATGATAAAAGTTTTTGTACACTACAGGAGTACTACTAACTCATGGTAATTAGATAGATGAAAAACTAACTCATAATAACTAGATGGATGATAAGTCATTCATTCATTCATTCATCGATAATGTATTTTAATAGATCGAAAAGGATATCCTGAGCTTTTTTTATAAAAATTATTTTTTGGGGTTTTTTTTTTTCCTCTCTTTCTCTCTCTCTCCCTTTTTATTAAATTAGGGTACCTTATTTCACCAACCAGCTATTGACAAGTGGACTAAATGTGGATGCAGTTTCAGTTTTGAACCAATAGGAAGACATGCCTAGTATTTCACCGGATTCGAAACCGCGACGTGTGTGCCTAGCGTAAATGCCAAGAGCCTTAACCAGTAGGCTGCTCGTTACTTATAGACTTGCGTCAAGGAGTCTCCCTGGTGCGTCTGTTGCGGACTCTTTGTTTGCGTTTGTGGCGTAAGGATCTCTCTCTCTCTCTCGCTCTCGCTCTCTTTTGTTTGCATTTTTTTTCGATTTTTTCGTTGCAGAAGGAGAAAGAGAAGGAGAAAAAGATTTTTTGCCAATTTTTTAAAAAAATTGAGGGAGCAGCGATGATGGCGTCTTCTTCACAGGAGGATTCTAGCTCACGTACTCGCAATTATGGAGATGGACCTCCGTGGATTTTCACCGGCAGGTGAAGTATTTGTTTTTCTTATTGTTGTTTTCATTTTGGCTCCAATCTGTTGTTGTTTTGTGACTCGAACTGAAGTTATTCTCCTCCGCCTTTTCGCAATCCTGATGTCTCGTATATATCTTATGAACTACTATATGTTGAGAATCTGGTCGAGGTTTTCTTGTCAGGTTTTTTGTTTTGTCTTTTTTTTTTTTTGGCGGGGGGGGTCATAGCCAGGGATTTCATACTTCTCAGTTCAAGGAATCTTTTGCCAAAGTGTTTTCAGATGCTGGTGAAGTTTTGGTTGTCGTTTTCATTTGGCTCCAATCTATTGTTGTTTAGTGACTGGAACTGAAAGCTATTCTCCTCCGCCATTCCGCAATTCCGATGTCTCGTTTATATCTTATGAAACATTATTTGTTGAGAATCTGGTCGAGGTTTTGTTGTCACGGTTTTTTTTGGTCACAGCCAGGGATCTCATACTTGTCAGTTCAACGAATCTTTTGCCAAAGTGTCTTCAGATGCCAATGAAGTTTTGTTGTTGTTGTTGTTGTTTTATTTGGCTCCAATCTATTAATGTTGTTGTTGTTGTGTGGCTTGAAATCTGAAGCTGTTCTCCTCTGCCTTTTTGCAATTCCAATGTCTCGTATAGATGTAGTGAAATACTATATGTTGAGAATCCAATCAAGGTTTTGTTGTCAGGTTTTTTGTCACAGCCAGGGATCTCATACTTCTCAGTGCAATGAATCATTTGTCAAAGTGTTTGCCAGATGGTACAGCCATTTGAATTTCAGATGTTTCTTCATTTGGCTTCAATCCTATTATTGTCATGTGGCTCAGACTCTGAAGCTGCTCTCCTCTGCCTTTTTGTAATTTGGACATTTTGCATGTATCTTTAATCAAATACAAGATGTTGAGAATCTGTTCAAGGTTTTGTTGTCAGCATTTATTTTTTGGGTGGGCCATTGGGCAGTCATGGATCTCATACCTTTCAGTTCAATGAATCTCCTGTCAAAAGGTTTTCAGATGGTGCAGTCATTCAGATGTTTCTTCATTTGGCTTCAATCCTATTATTGTGGCATGTCTCAAAATCTGAAGCTGTTCTGTTTGAGATCTCAAGAAGACTTGCAATCTCAAAGAATCTTGATCAGTTTTGCAGGGCTCTGTATCAATTGCATTTAGTGAAGGCTGAAGTTGCTCGCCGCTTCATTCCACCTGAACTCAAATTGGTACAAGCCTTCGGGTGCATTTCTTGTTTCTTTAACCCTTCTTTCCTGGCAATCTCCATTCTCAGTTTTGTAGATCCATGCACAACATTGTACCTGTTTTCGTAAAACCCACATCAACCTCTGGTTGAACAAATTATTCATGGATGCCAACAGCATACACACAGACATTTGGTTAAAGCTCATGTACAACTGTGTTCTACTGTCCAGCTTTGTGTGAGTAGTCCAGTTCAGGGATTGTGACTGACAAGGATTGGGGTGCAGATACACATTAGGAGGCCTCTATTTGGCTCATTATGATTCAAGTCCAGCCGGCATCTTTGATGAGGTATGGGATTACCTGTCCATAAAATTCAATCTTCTATGCATACTGGACAACTCATGACAGCTGAGCTCAACCTTTGTCCTTCTTGTGATGTCCTGAACTGGCATTACAGCTGTGAGCAACATTCAAAGTAGAGAATGTTCGGTGAATTGCTTCAAATGCTTTACATCACATTTCGATAAGATGTGTATGTCGCACACTCTGTTTGACTGTCCATGCATGCATAGATGGTGGTGCTTGCAGGTATTGTCTGGAACCCACCTACTTCATGCGCGTAAGTGCTCTGTCTAATACTGAGTTTCTTTGTTTTGTATTGAAATGGAGTCAGGGTGTACTCTCTTATATTCATTGCTCCTGAGTCATCATCTTATCAATGAAGGAAACTGGCCTCTTGAGATTGGCTGTTAAGATGCATAGGAACCCCTTTCTTTGACATGGGTATTTGATTGGCCACAACTACTAAAGACAATCTCTACCCTGTCAAGTATCTGAGCATGAAGTTAATTGAGCTATCAGGTTACCCATTTTGGCCATGTTAAACCCTGAAGACTAGCATTAGCCCTTATGTCTGATGACTGACATGGTCGACAAACTTGATATCCCAAAATGTCAGGTGGGCATCAAGAGTGTTGGTTAATAGCAAGGAGGCACGTGATCATGGCATTAAGGTGTGGCAGACCCATGACCCATCCTGGATTATGGCTTAAATGTCTTACCCTTCTTTCAGTCACAGGATTCCTTTCTCTAGGGCTGTGTATCTTAATGAACCCTTTTTTGGTTTACTTCACCTTGTCCATGTGGAGAGAAGATATCACTTCCAGGTTTCCCTGCATGTCATTGCCATCTCAATAAATAATCAGGCATTTTGAGAACTCAGGATACATGCAAGACATAAGAGAATGTATATCATTCAGCAAAATGACGTGTACTGTGGGTCTGCACAGGAAGTTGGGCTTCCAAGCCGAACAGCTGATTTCAGACTGGTGAGTCCACCTTCTGATACAGTCATTCAATTCAAGTTTACATATATGATAACTGCAACAAGATGTCAGGGCAGAAAGTCAAAATGTTTTCTTGAGTTCGCTGAATTGCAGCTGGGAGGTAGGCTTTTTTTGAAAACTGCAATCAATATGATAGTTTGTTCAAGGAGATCAAGGTGTTCAATCAGTGGTCAGTGGGACACATAGTTCTGTGTGTGAGTTCACATGTGATCCACTTGTAATCTAATACTCTCACAGAGTTCTGTGTTACACTGCTTCTGTCAGTAACTAGGAATGGAATTTTTTCTTTTTTCATTTGTATTCTGAGCTCCAATTTTTTCATGGAAGGTGGACACTTCTATGAGCTGTTTGAACAAAGGCTGTGTTGTTCACTGCAGCAAACCCACATTGATGAGGATAAGCAAAGGCGACCATGGTGGAAAATTCGCACCCAAAGGGCCTCAGAAAATGAAGCATCAAAGCCACTGAATCATAAGACTAGTTTTGATATTGTTCAAACAAATGGTGACATCCGGAGGCCACTTTGCCATGTTGAGCTCCTTAATGACAGTAAGCCAGAAGTCCATCTGCTGTTTTTATCTTAGAAAGATAGCATGTATCTTTTTGTTGTACAGATTTCATGGTTTGCTCAGACACTTCAAACTTTCATTTTCCTCCTGTATGTCTATGCATGCTGCAATCAAATGCTCAATCAATAGGGATTTGGTGGAAGCATGAATTTGTTTGGAGACGTCGGTGATCACACTTGATTTGTGATTTTACTATGAGTGGTCATAGAGCAATTTTAGGTGTGGGCCACACATTGAGTACAGGGAATTGACACCACATCAATAGTGACAGATATGAAACCTAAATCCAACCTGAAAAGTTTCTGATTACTTGGTGTGAAATGATAAACAGCGGTGATGGGTACAAAAGGCCCTGGATGGTCAGGGCCATCAATCCACATGTCCCTTCCCAGCTTCAGGTTTGTCTTCATCTGAACTTGGTATAAGGTATTCCTTCCAAAAAAGAGCATTAAGACAAAAAAGTCTGAGTTCAAACTAGGTCTGTGGCCTCTCAGAATGATGTTTTGGGTGTTGTTCCTGCACATGCAGTAATTTATTCCAATTCTGAACTTATGTTACATGTTTTGCACAAGAATTATTCAATGAACTTTCTCACCAACTTTCAGTAGATCTGATTTGGATGAGTATTGTGAACAGTGGGAAGACTAAGCAGCAGCCAGAGCTATTGAAATACTCGTGCAGCTTAAATTGCAGGTATGGTTTCTTGTCTGTACTCATCTTCAAATCCAGGGATCTCTGTAATTAGTGGTAATCAGATCATGCATGTGTAAATCCACTGTGGTTTCCCCTACGATGCTATGCATAGACATGGTTCACAAAGACTCTTTGAATTCATCTCTAATTTAATTGCATGGCAAAGTGTCTCATGGGTGAAATTTGAAATTTTGAGTTGTAGCAGAAGCCTGTTGTGGCTAGGGTGGTAGTTTGTTTTTGGATTCTAAGCAGGACTTCTAGGCCTCCTAGTCCCTAGAGATGTTATAAGTCTATGGTTTGTATTGCATCGCATATTGTTGTTATGCTCTTGTTTGCCTGGTTAGGACATCCAGGTAATGAAAGATGTTGGGTTCCTGTCATTACAGGGTCAGAGCAGTGGTGCCAGCCCAGGTCTTTTCACTTCAATCCAGTCAGGAAGGCATTAGTGAAAACGCTAAAGACGAATATGGGGATACTGAAGTACTTTCAATTCTTATGGGAAAGCCCTTGGTTGCCCTTGGTTTTGAAAGAATGGTAATGCATGTTGATGCCCCCACAGTTGTTACCTTAAAAGATACTCAACATGATCACAAAGTTGCTACTGGCAAATTGGCCAGTTGGCCACACCATCCCACCTCTTCCATCTGAAATCCCTTAGGGTAAGCTTGGAAAAGCACCCCTACCAATCATGGACCCTATGTCTGATCACTGTCCTCAAGCAATTGCCATCTCTTACTGTGAGTGGGTTCTCAACTACCTGTGACATGAACTTGGTAGAAGTGTGAGAATCACCACATGCACACAGATTCCTGAAGATGCAAACGGGAGTAACAGGAGGTATGCTGAGAAGCCCAAATGCAATGGCCAGCTTCTCGCTATGGTAACACAATTGAAATGCCTTTCTCTTCCTCCATCATGGAGAGACAATCTTTTCTGGTAGGTAGTTTTAAGTCTTGCGTCTGCGTGGACAGGTTTTAGTTATTCTGGAATGGGTTTTTATCAACTACTACAAATGTATGCACTTCAAACCAGGTGCAACTGAGTTGTCTCTTCACAACTCTTTCCTTTTGATACTTCTCAATTTTAAGAGCGCCTGATGCAATTGCAGCCATTATCTACCCTTCCACCCGTGAAAGATTCTGTTTGATCCACCGTTGGTGGTCAAGTTTCTGTCTCTTGCTGTTGACAGCAACTGAAGCAACTGGTGCAACAATGCTTGCATAAAATCAAGGACCTTATGCTCATGTAACAAGCCACAGTGATGAGGAAGTGAGTTTGAATTTTTATCTTGCATAAAAACTTTGAGTTTCTGTATGGAAGAAAGCACTTGATTTTCAAGAAAGCTCCAGCAACAAATACAGCATTGGCCTCTTCAAACATTGCTGCACACGATGTTACACACGTGTTGTGAATCTATTCTGTTGCAAACTTCTTGTAGGCATAAAGTTTGAATGACTCATTTCAGCTTCACAAGAATCAAGCTCTAAAAAACCCATATAGGTGCTGCATCCACCATGTGTACAACACTACATCTGATTTCACTAAATAGGCAGTTTTTGTTAGTCATAATAGACAAATCTAGTATTATGCATATTGATTGGTGGACATATTGTGGAGATTTCACCATCTTTTAGTCTTGTGACAATTGAGCTGAGAGTGAAGTGCACCACGTTTGTAATGCAATACTCTTTTTAACTCCTTGGAAGTGATTTTGACCTAGATTCACTGAATATGTTGATAAACAAGAAATTGAGTGTTTGGAATCAAATAGATATGCACAATAACAACACGTTAGGCTATCAATAGCTTGAGCATACCAAATTTTATGCAAATGAGTTATTTGCTGTAATTTCAAAACAACGAATTGCTATCTTCAATACAACATTCCATCATTGACAAAAATAGAATGGCACTTTGCCATATGATGTTGGATCAATAACCTACTACTTTGTCAGCTTCAACACTTATTATATTGTTTTCAGAAATGTTCAATTTTTCAATTTTCTTTTGAATCTTCAAGAGTATTCTATTTGAGGATTTCGAAATTAATTAATTAATCGACAAGCATGTGTCCAAGCTGCCAAGGTACTTCCACTTGAGAATTTTGTTTATGTGAACAAAAACCAACCCTTGTTGTGATCCCGGGGTGTATCCTCATCCTAAATGAAATGCAAATCACCTTTGTCAATGACTCTAATGCCTTCCTTTCATGGATTGATAAGATCATCTCTGAGTTGAATCTGTTTGTGTATAACGTTCCCATTATCAACATAGACAACAAATACAATGCAAAATTCAATTTATGTTTTAAAATAAATGCTAGATTCAAATGCAGTCTTTGAAAACCTATAGAGAGCAAAATGTGTGAACGCATTGGTACCATGCTCAAGAGGATCAGGCATAATCCATGTAGATTGTTTTATAATCTGGAAACAATTTGTGGATTGGGAAGGTTTCTCCAAGTCCTTTGGAACTGCCATAGAGATTGGCTTATCAAGATCGTCATTCAACAAGGCAATCTTGACATCAAATTGATGTGTATTTAAATCATATTGCGCCACAAAAACTAATAAAACATCCACCCAAAATACCTTGAAAGCAGAAAAATCATCAATTTATGTATCATGACGTGGGGTTTGTGATACATGTGGACTTTGATGTAGAAACCTCCACACCTTTTCCAGGCATAAATGAATTTATGTTGTTGCAAAGGCAAAGCAAAAATAGGTCAAACAATAGAACAATGGGTCCTATATGTGATTCATTTCAACAGACACACAATTTTTTTCCAATTTTCATATTATATTTCAGTTGTGTAGATTCCACATAGCCTTAATAGTAAGCTAAAAAATGGGCTCTGTGATCAAGATGCAACAAAAAGTTTGCAAATGGACCACATAAATGCATTCATTAAACACCTCTTACATATACCAATTTGACCCAGGATCTAAGATCCATCTAATTTAAAGTACAATCAATAATGTAAGAGGATGAAGGACCATGCCATAATGCATATTTGATGAGCCCCTGACTAAGCCGCATTATAAAAGCCACTAACACATCACAGTTGTGTCAATCTAATGATTTGTTTTCATAGTCAATGGCAACTTATTGCCATTAATACCAAAAGAACCATCTAATGAAACTAAGTGTGATGTGAATCTAAATGTGCACACCATGATGATATTGAGATGGTTTACTAAGTCAATTTCAGAATGGAAGGTGCAATGAGTTCAACATGCTAGAAGAAAACCTTCAATGTTCTCTTGAGATTTCAGTCCATAGAAGGTAAGGTGTTAGAAGCAAAAACAGTACTATATGCAAACCAGATATGCAGAAAGCACTTAAGCATATCAAAATCCCTGCGGTTTAACTTTGAGCATGCTGATATTCTATAGAGGATTTAATTTCCTTATTATGTACTGTATGCATTAAGCAATATGTGTATTTCTTCATCATCCATTAATCATCAGTGTGGAAGTTCAATGTTCTTCCATTATGCTTGTAGTTGTGTTTATAAAAACTGCCAGGAAATGAACTAAAAAGCCACCAAGAAATAGAACTTGCATGCAACTGCAACTAGTTAGCAATATCTCTCAAAAGAATCAACAAATCTTCATTCTCATGATTAAGAAAAGGCAAAGTGAGGTCGACACTTCTTCAACCAGCCACAGAGAATTCCGAAGAAGAAAAGACAACAGAGAATGAAGGACCAAGAAACAAAAAGTATATGAAACATGAAAGCAGTATGAACAGTGCAGTCTCACACCTACTCAGGGACCATCAACAGTAGCATGTACAATAGTGACTTCTCTATCGCAACTTTCCCACTGACTTCATCAGCTCCCTACAGTGGGTAAAGGCCAGTGAAAACACTAACCTATATACCGAGTTTCTGCTGCAATTCCAGAAGCTTACAAGAAGCTAACCACTTAACAAGACTTCATACAGAATTGTTTTGAATACTCCAAATGCTGAAATTACAAAAAAGAATTTTTCTATATTGAGCAACCCTCTAAACCTCTTTAACAGCATCATTAGAGGGTAGCTTTTACTTTTCAGAAGTACAATAAGACTGACCATCTGAGAGACAAAGAACTTGTTACAACTACAAAGCCTCAAACATCTGTAAAATTGGCTATTAATAACTCCCAACTTAGCAGTAATCAAGATATTGGAATGAACATAAGGCATGCAAATCAATTCAATACCTGCATACTCTGGTTGAGAACATTTGTCAAAGATATCACAGGATATACCTTGAGGACTTTGTTTCACAGCAAGATCCAAGAAGTTACAAGAGAAGCCATCTGAGACTAGTTAGCAACTGAGGAAGCCATCTGAGAAGAGGGGAGGGAAAAATAAAATAAAATAATACCACCTCCCAGTTTCAAGAAGATCTGCAAGCATTCCTTTGTCTTATGTTGCTGAACATTTAGCCAATCAAAACATACAACATCCAAGAAACATATTACTGGGCTTGTCATATTACCAAGACTTGCAGATAGCATGACACAACTGAAAATGATTCAAGTTGTTGGGTAGTAAGGATGTACTGGTTAAAGCAGACAATGATCACAGGGTGCAGAGATCATGATGCATTTGAATCTCCATCTGGACTGGTTTGCAATCACCAACCAACAAAAAAAAATCTTACTGTGATAAAATAAGTCTCAGGCAGTTTCAGAGATGCCTTCACATTCATATATACTAGAAGCACTCAACTGGGACACCTGTGTTCCAATACTAGATTTCAATGACAACCTCACTGCATCTATCCTCTGGCCCTGAAGGAAATCTAGTGGTAAGATGCACTATATATAGTACACGCCTCTTCTCAATGTGATCCTGTTTGAAGAAGCACATATCCTAATCCCTCTCAATAACACCTCTTCCCTGCAAATAAACTCTCATGACTAAAATATCACGTGTATGGATGCCCACTCATGTCAATAACCAACAAAAGGAGCAATCTGCTGGAGACAAAACCTAAAATTGGAGTTTTTCAACTTGTTGAGATCACCTACAAATCAACAGCTAATCATATCCACAAAATCACCCGCTTTCTCAGAACTGATGGCTTAACAGTCATCACCTGACCATTCCAACTTAGACATGAGTTGGAAAAATAAGCCAAATTGTAGGGATTTGAACAGTCCACTAAGTTGACAGGACGCTGGTGGTACTGGTGTGTGTAAAACAGCATACTCTTGCCCAAAACCAAAGCTTGACAAACTTCCAGAACTAGAGAGAGCTTGTTCCAGGAAAGGTCTGACTTGAACCTAAACTTTTTCTAGGAAAAAGAGACTAAATTTCACTGTTGTGGATGCTGGGCTTTTTCCAAAGGTTCCGCATCTTCGTAATTGAGCTGTGGAGGTGATGCACCTGCATCTGGACCACCCAATTTTTCTGTCTTTTGCATATTCTCAAGCATAGTCTGCAATGCACAACAGTGTAACAGATGCACATTACATGCAAGGGGTGTTGCCAAAAGAATCAAAAGACAGAACCACAGACTTTCACACAAAAATTTTTTCTCTCAACATAGTCTCTATGAGCTTGACACATACATACCTCCTTAAAGCTGTCCCTTAAGAGTGCTTGCATATTGCCATTGGGAATTGTGATGAGTGCACACTCTTGATCACCCTCACTTTCCACCATCTCTTTCCCTTGTCCAAAAGCCCGTTCACTTTCACAGCCATTCGGAAATACAGCAGAAGTCTCTCTTACCGTGACCTGAAGACCCTCTGGCAACAAACAGTTGCACATGTAGCCGATTCGTGCAAGACGGTTGACCCACCCAGGGATTGATCTTGCTATCAACCGCCGAGAGATGTCATCAGAAAAATGGTTGCAATTCTTGGCAATCAAATGGTACGTGTTGCCATGATACTCATCTGCACACTGCTCAATGAAACTTCGAAACTCCAAGGCATTAAGATTCGTTGTTCCAAGCAGAACAGACCTTCGGAAAGTAAACCCTGGACAGTGTTTAGGCTCAACTTCAAATACCCCGCTCGTGGCATAATCATGAGCACCAAATGCATATTCTGCTCCGTGAGCTTCAATACCAGAATGATATATTCCAAGACCCAACCAATACACATAGCCATTCATGGGTGTAAGGTCATAGACATTGAGATGCACAGGCACTCCAGATGATGCAGCCACAGCAGAAGCATTTGAACTAGGAGAACACCTATCTCCCCTCATCATCTTAACCATTTTCATCTGGCTTCAAAGTAATGAAAAAGGATGGATAGCTATCATGTTTCGTTCCAGTTTCTGATACTCCGCCGTCTGTCTGTCCATCTGCCCACCCACCCACAGTTTTACATGAAAGTCACCCACTAGTACTATACTGCAGCACCACCTGCCATGAACCCTTCAAAATATCAAAATCAAAACCCCAAGCAAGAAAAACTCCATTCTGCCCCTATCCATAGCACATTCTAGGGTTTAACAATTTCCTGCTGCTAGCTAACATAGGATTTGAAGTTGGCAAATTTACCTTCACTTTGGTCGAGGGATGGCAAACTTGCCAACAAGAAATCCTCCCACAAACTTCATTGCTCGAAAATCAACTTCCTGGCTACCTCCTCTCCAGTTTACACACACCCATGATCCTAAAAACCCTTCATAGACACATAGAAACTGCTATAAACTAACTCTGATCCCAGGAAAAAAACCCCAACTCACAATCCTTCATCACCACCCATCACCACGTATCAAACCCAGCTGCTGCTGCTGGCTCCGTCTGCTTCATCTCTTTCATCAACTCAGCTGAGATGTCTTGTAAGATCTGACATGGTAAAAATCCATCACACTCTTCCTCCTCCTGGCTCCTTATAACTTCTGCTGCTCCTCGATGGCAGGTAAACAGGGTCCCAAAATTCGTTTCACACCACCAGCCTCAAAACACTCTCAGCAGCAGCAACAACAGCAACAGCTTGATGTCCACCCCCAAGAGAGAGCCTGACAAAAAGAAAGAAAGAAAGAAAGAAAGAAAGAAGAAGAAGAAGAAGAATGGAGTTTCTGTTTCTCATCAAAGAACAAGTTGTGAAGAAAATGAGCACATACCCATGATCATCATCATGAAGCTCGCTAGTAGTCCTGTGAAAGCACAATGATGAGTTGGGATATCCGTGTCACACAGTTAGACACACCGCGTGTTGCGACAACAGCATCAGTGGCTTCAACAGTGAGAGAAAGAGAGACAGAGACAGAAGTCTGTGCGGCAGCAGCGGCAGAGAAGACGAAGAGAGAGAGAGAGAGAGAGAGAGAGAAGAGAGGCGCACAGGTGTGGAGTCTGGGCAGGTTGGGTGGGGGCCTTGCTGGGACTGCCCATATTTGAGACCCCGTTTTGTCATCTCGTTTCTCACGTGTTTCTCGAAAAGGTTCTCACAGGTGTCAGTGAATCCGGGCAGGTGGGTAGGGCCCCTATTGAGACCTCGTTTCTGTCATCTCGTTTCTCAAGTGTTTCTAGAAAGAGATTCTCACCAAGTGTGACTGAATCCGGGCAGGTGGTCGGGTCCTTTGCTGGGATGCCCCTGTTAAGATCTCGTTCTTGTCATCTCGTTTCTCAAGTGCTGATCTTGAATAGATTGTCACAGGTGTTGTTATTGAATCCGGGCAGGTGGGTGGGGCCCCTGTTGAGACCTGGGATGACCCTATTGAGGCCTCATTTTGTCATCTCGTTACTGGAGTAGTTAAAGGGCAAGAGAATTTTTTTGTCGCCAGAATTTATCCATGTAAGTGTCAGTATTTTTTTTTGGCGAAATTCCGCCAAACTTCGACCTGAAAAATATGATTTCATCTTATACAAAGAATTTTTCATAGAAAAAATGGCCCAAATTCACCAGATTTTGAAGGAAAAAAAAAAATTCAAATCGCCAGATTTCTATGATAAGTTCCAGTAGGTAGCTAAGAATATGGAAGGATTTTATTTTTTTCTCTACTTTAATATATAGTATGTAGCCAAATCTGGCTAAATAATTTTATGGATGATCGCCACTTCAGCTACATCACAAAATTGGAAAAAAAAAACCCTGATACATGTAGAGGGCTTTTC
>Ga0209208_10003877_pt1 | contig 21373 bp, 16 predicted proteins | sample S1TSphfallax_3_FD_187694 | JGI IMG/M metagenome (GOLD analysis project Ga0209208, IMG submission 187694) | Host-associated microbial communities from peat moss isolated from Minnesota, USA - S1T2_Fd - Sphagnum fallax MG (SPAdes) (version 2) | ecosystem: Host-associated > Plants > Peat moss >...
GGGGGACCAAAACTGGTTTTGTCACCTAAAGGCGTCACTGCACTTCGACCCCTAAAGGATCGCCTGACGGACGGACACAGTTCTTTTATATAGTTAGATGGTATTCAGCAGCAAACAAAAGCTTTATTTACTAGTGACATGTTAATCCTCACACTTGCTGAAAAATGCAATTAATTAAGTTTTCCTGCATAACTTTCCCATGCAAATTTTTTGGGCTCCTCCATGACCTTTCATTAATTAATTATACATCCTGCAACTTCCTTTTCCCATGAAAAATAAAATAAATGAAAACTGAGAAATATAAGCCATAGGGATCACTGCCCTAGAAACTCTCCTCCATGGCAGTGATGTAAATTTATTATTTTTTCTGCAAATTTTTCTTCTTGGAGGGTGTTTGGACAAATAAAATGATTTGAGGTTCAACTGGGTATTTATGATAAGTGTCCAAACACCCTGAAAATAATTAATATTGTGAAGGTTTTAACCAGTGTTTTTCTGATAAAAAATACACTAAAAAGTTAGATTTTCTTGATTTTCTTCCAAGTTTCATTAAAATAGCAAACTTCTTTTATTAAAAGAATATACTTTGTATTATATCGTTAGTTTAAATTTGATGTGCCAATCCTTGGAATGATTGGATCACCTTTCCAAGCATGTATGGATTCAATTGATTGTTTGACTATGTAAGCAGCTCAATGTTTGTTACTATAAGCAATTCAACTCTAAATTTATTAAAAGGTTTCAACAAGTCTATTTGTGGCACTCACCCTAGGAAGCAGCATTATGTTACACCAAACCTCCTCTAACTTGGTGTAATTATTCCAAGGACAGGAATGCTTTTGATTGCAATCCCCAATCCATCTCCTCCTCCATCTTCTCACTCTTAGAAGAGGTAACCAGTGTTGGCTGGATCTTGGTTTTTACAAGAACCAATGGGTTTTGGGAATTTTTTTTAAAATGATATGGAAGATCTTTAGAATTCAAATTTAGGGAATATGCTTAGAAGATAAAACTCATCGGATCCAAGTCTGTGTCAAAACTTTTGTATTGCAGGTTTCTGGATTTAACAGATTTTATTTTGGTAAGACCCACTGGATCTGGGTTGAGTTTGGGTCGAGTTCTAAATGTATTCTTGAGGTTTCTTTTTTTGAAGGAGCCACTTTGATTGGATGATCACAAAGTGCATGTGTTCAATTTGAAAAGGAAATGTAAGGTGGTGAGGGGTTGAGTTCTTTTTATTTCTAAGCCTAAGCTGCAGTGTCTTGAATATGAATACGGCAGAAGACATTTAAGAATAATATAAAATATACATATTCATTGTCACAACAACAAGTGTGATGCAGAAGCATGCGACTCATTCCTGTGTCCAATGGTGATTTTCATTTACAGTCCTGAAGGTGTCGTTGGCCTTGGTGAATGTGAACTAGATGGTTAATCTCGAGTTAGCTTTGCTGCAAATCTGATGAAGACCAACTCTCTGTGCAGATGGGAGATTGTGGCTCAGGTGTTGAAGCTAGTTGGGCAAATGACAAATTTGAGGAACACTTGCCAGACTTGCTGTGCTTTGCTGTGTTCTTAGGTTGGAACAACTATTGGTTGAAAGAGCGATCTTTGTTGCAATATAGTTCATTGTCATGACATGAAAAGATGACACTGATGACTAATCATCTAGGGTGATTATGGTGAAATTTATGACTTCCCTCTTGAAATGTCGCAAGTGGGTGGCCAAGATAAGAATGTGATGCAAGCAAATACTTTTCACCAGCTGTGTGAAGCACCCTCTAGTCCTACACATTCTTTGATGTAGTTTTATTTTCTTATGGTTGTCATCATGAGCATCATGCACCCAAGACGTTACTCATTTGTTCAATGCAATATTTGACAAGCAGGAAAGTGATGGTTAGCAGATAAGTTTTTTACATCAAGAGTTCATTTATCTATGTGTAGTGTTTTGAAGGTATTGGATGCTCTTGCAGCTCTTTGGGTTGCCAAATATATTGCTGGTTACTTTGCAACCTACAGCAGAAAAAGTCATTCCGATTCAGCACTATGCAGTAATATTTCTCGTCACGCAGCAGTGGGCTCATTGGCTACATTACCAGTCGTCACTCTTCATCACCTCATGTAGTTGCAGGACATGTATCCGGTTCAGATACATGATGCTGAATGGAAGGAAGCACCATGCACATTTCTAACTCCTCAAGGAAAATTAGAGGTGCAGTGACCCGTGAGAGGACATTGCTAGAAGAGGAGGTGGATATTTGGGGATTCATGCAAAGAGACAACGAATCCATGAATGTGCAGCATAAAATTTGGGTTCAACCAGGCTATGCAGTCTGAAAGCCATTTGGTTCTTTGTTGTCGAAGTAGCAAACATAGTAGAGTAAGGGTTGTTGTTTATGTGTGTTCGGAGTGAGGACGTGCAATCACATCAACATGGAGATTTGTACACATTTTTCAAAAAGGATCTTTTTTACCATTTACGAAGTCTGGAAACAAATTATTAGACCCATTTCTTTTAAGGTTTAAGAACATGCAAGTTGTCCAATCTAGTCTGCACACATGTATTCTGTTTGCAAAATTGCAAGGCAACTACTGTTGTAAGGTTGAGAACTATCTGGAGAACAAGAAACCATGGGTTTCTTACCTTGTATGCTCCTACAATTGGCACTGTATGCAGGCAAAAGACAACACCAAATGATGTCACCATGACATTTAAATAGCTGTTAAAGCTAGAAAAGTTAGGTGTAATGCTTGGAGGTCAGTTAAAAGTCCTGTAGAAAATTAATCTTTGGAAAGCTATTCTCAGCCATGTCATGGGCCACATATACCAGGAACATTGTTTCTTCCAGCTTCAAATATCTCTCCTCTACAGAGTAATAGAATTATGAATCCCAAAGAGCAAGACTAAAAGGGTGGTATTCAATGGGCAAAAGTTCAGTGAATTTGCAGTTCTTTAACAAAACATTAACATTGTTCATTTTCAGACTGATTGCATAGGCATATATAGATGCTTCTCTGAAGTAACTTGGATCAATATTTCATATTACAAGTGTATTACCAAATCCTGTATCTTATGCCAGCAAGTAGCCTTCAAGGATGTGTAAAGCATCACAATATGTGAGACTGGTGAAATGTAAAGGAAAAAAGCAAACCCATGGGATGTTCTTCCTTGTGATTTTACCCCTTGGTGTTTGAAGAAATAATGGACGTGGCCTGTGCATGCTCCAATTTCCTTCTAGAAGTTATTACAATCTTCTCTGCTTAAGTTAGTCATTCCTCTTCGAAGTCCTATTCCCCTTTGTCTTTACCAATGTGCTTCTCTCTTGTCCCTGCCACAATTGTCATTGTTTTTTTAATGTGAGCAAATTAACTGCCCCATGGTTTGCACTAGCAAATTTGTTCAGAGTCTGGTCAGAAGGTACTTTGTGCCTATATAACACTGACATACAGACAGAAAGAATACTTGAGTACAAGATCTGCTTCTCAAACACACAAACAATTTCAATTTTAAGTGGTATCATGTCTGTTACAATGGGGTAAGCAAACCATGCCAATGAACCAGATATAGTCATGGACTGAATTTTACTTCAAGGTGCCTGTTGTAATGTGGACAATGAGTAACCGTTGCTTGTTAAAGTGTGCTTGAGTAGATATGTATGCCTAGGGTTTGGTTTTCTGCAAACATTTGAACTCTCAAGTCAGCTGTCGGTTCCATATATCAGCTAGTAGTACTCTGCTACCTGTGCCTTGCAACTCTATCATATGTTAGTACATTATAGTGAGCGCTTTGCTATAGTTTTTTTTGCTTGATCAAAACAGGTAGGTCAAATTGTTGCAGATTCACAAGTGAATGGTGCTTCAGCATGTACTGTTAAGTGTGAAGCCATTCAGCTTCCCACAAGTTCCTTTCTGTCGAAAGTTCCTACATTAGACATTGGCTTGGAGGATCCTCCCAAGGACCACTGAGTTGACCATGTTCCACAAATTTGTGGAAGTTGAGTTGTTGTTTAGAGCCTCCACTTTGGTTGTTGTGGGGAGGGTGGGGAGGTGCTTTGGGAGCTACAGTTTATTGTCAGGAGCTTTTCTCATCTTACCTCTTTTAGCTTTTCAGCCTGCAGCCTGAACTTTTTCCACCTTTTGCCTATTTGAACATCGAGAGGAATGCAAACTGCCACAGTTTCCAATATGCTGAAAGTTGTCCATGAAAACATATGGGCAATAGTGCAAACTCCACTTGCAATTCACTGTGACATGCAGCTCCTTCTTCTCCTGTCTCTGAGTGTAAATACCTGCTCTCACTTCACCATCAAATAACTGCACATTGGAGCATTTTGTGGTCAATCTGGCTCTTGAAAAGGGCTTTCACCCAAATTTGAATTGGATAGTAATGAGAACAAAAGAACAAAGATGGTTGCAATTGTTGTAGATTCAGATTAGGTAGGTGTTTGATCTAAAATTCGATGGTCCCCCAGTCCTTAAAAAATGAAATCTATTGATGCATTTAAGCGCCCGGGTCACCAAGCTTTTGTATGGTGCACAAAAATTTTAAATACATTTAATAGGTGTGCTCGAAGATGACCTATTTCTCATGATAAGGTTCTAAAGCTAGCTCAGGCTTTAAGGTGTTGTATACACCCAAGTGAATGCATAGTCCTTGCCAACATGACCCAACCAAAACAGAAAGCACTCGAGAAAATATGTAGTGTATTTGGAGGGTACCTTATGTCCATCAATTTCCCTCCTAGAAAATGAGAGGGATATTACGCCTACTACTCAATAGTGGGAGGATTCTTACACCTATAAGTACGCATAATTTCCCTTCCACTCCTACGGCCCTTGATCTATGTAAGTTTGGTTCATGATAAATTTTGGCTTGTGCTTTAGTATAGGTAAAGCCCCATGGGTGGCGAACATTCCCAAAATGTGAGGCTGGACTCAGCTATTGCCCTCTATCTACCCCATCTAATGTGACACAAATTTTACAGTGAACAATAAATGAAGCAAGCCCCTTGGGTAAAATAACTTGGCACTCTAGACTCTAATCTCTAAACCAATCTAAATTTGCCTGTTAACTATGTCCCAAAATTTGTGCCCCTGTCCTTAGCCCAGACTGAAAATGGTGACAAACAGTTTTGGAAATAAAAGTTCCATGCAGCCCATGAGAAGGCTCAGCATGCACTCATGATAGGTCCAGTTTTTTTTTTGGGCGGTCAAGGGATTTTTTTTGTTCTTTTCCTTGTCCCCAATGAGTTTCATCAGGTTCCCAAAGGGTTCCCCAAGTTCCCAGGTTGTTCCCCCAAGACGTTCCTAATAGCACCTCAGATTTATTCTGCAGGGTTTGCCCAAAGCTCAACACTCATGTATATCAACTGAAATGGTGAGCCATAAAGGATTTGTTTTTAGCTTCTGATTGGGATTCCAAAGGGGTGCTTCTATTGGGGAGTGCCCAATGTCCCAAAAACCATTATGATATGCCAATCAATACAACTCCTTCAGAAAAGAAAAAAAGAGGTTTTGAGCACACCTATGAACTAATTAATATGAATCACAGCACACTATATGAGACAAGAAATGTTTACTTTGTTTAACATTGTGGGTCTGGGAGAAGAGTCTAGGTTTAAACAAATGTTGGGTGGTTTTTAGGTTTTTTAAAACTCATCAAATCTAGGCTTTAGAAGAGTTTACAAAATTTTCTTGATTTTTAAAAAAATTTACAAATTAGTTTTCAAGAGGCGTGGGTCTAGGCTCTCAAAACTTTTGAGAAAATGTTTTCACTTGGGTTTCAATGTGCCATTTCTCACACATTTCAAACCTACCTGTATTCAAAGGCGGTTTTCACATATTATTTTTCAAATTTTTGACATATATTATTTCAAAATTTGGTCTCAGCATTGTTTCACAGTATTAGTGACAATGATTATATTATTTTGCATGGACATAATAAAGTTTTTTAAACATTTTTTTCTTTTCAAAAAATAATTTTTTAAAAATTTCACTATATGTCATTTTGTTCCATTAATATTTTTTTATTGTTGATTTAATATGAAAAATACTAACAAAAGTCCACTTCATTAGAAAAATTCACAACAAGATACAAATAGACAAAAACATGGAAAAGATGCAAGACAAACAACTTGATACAAACAAACCCCCAAAAAAAAATCCAAAATGGAATTTGATCTATGACAAATTATAATCCAAAACGATTTTGTAATTGTCACAGTCATGATCACCAAAATATCCATCCTATATAAACTAGTTCCGATGAAACATCGTCATTGGAATTATAATTTTTAATTTTTTAATTAAAAATTAATCCTATAAAAAATTAAAAATTCTTCCAACATTTTATAGGTCCACAATTTCATCTTGTTGAAATGAATTATCAAAGTTTTTAAACACCTTCTCAAAATCAAAATCCCTCTCAATTAACTCCACCAAATTAGAAGGTGATTTATAATTGTTTTTAAGATCAATTTACCATTTTTTTCTAACAAAAATCGCATTTAAAAAAATTATCTCATTGTAAACATTTCTTTAGGTTTGTAAATATATGTTCAAAAAAATTCTTTCATTCTCAATTTGTGATCTTACAATGCCTCAAATTTGGTAGGTGAAAAAAATCAACAATAAGAAACACAACTTCATGTCTTCTCAACCATTGAAAATGACACCTAATTTCCTTGGAATCCATTTGGTATTGTGTCAAAATCAACAATTCCTTTGAAACATGTTCTTTCAATGGTTCACTTGTGTTGGTAGTTTGTTCAAAAATATCCAAATTGGAATTCTCGTCATTTTTTTGTTCTTCACATGCAACTTTGCATTTTGTCATTGAATGCAAATGATGATAACATTTCAAAAGCATAAAATATACAAATTTTCTATCATATTTCTCAACAATATTGACATCTCCCCACAACCAATAAAAAAAGATATTATACTGAGGCTTTTAAATAGGCGGTCTAACATTAAAGACAACATCTTGTGAAATTTTCTTTTTTCAAATTTTCTTTAAAAAGAAAACAAAGATTCCAAAATTATTCAAAAGTAATCCCATAATCATCATCAATCAAATTGACTTGGGCGAATGGAGTTGTAATTTCTTCCCTAAATTTTGAATACATGGTAATTGCAAATTGCAGTGTGTCAAAAAACAACCAGTGACTATTAAACTAGTTAAAACACAAGCACTCATAACATGACAAAAAAAATCCACAATTTTACAAATGTGCCATGTAAAAGAATTGGCACTCTCCCACTAATTTTAACAATATTTTGTTCGTTATAATAAAGGATAATAACATCAAGTTGAATTGCAAAGCTTTTGAAACACAATGATTTTACTCACAAACCTACAAAAACATTTGATCATGATATGCTAATATATGCCACTAGCAAGATTTAATAAGAAAAAAGGAAAATTTAGGTTATAATAAATAATCAAAAATCACTTTCATTGGAGTATTAAATTTTCTTCAGTGAAGTTTAGACTCTAAACAAGCCTTGTTCCATTTTTATTTGCCCTTTTCAATTTTCTTCAACGAAACAATACATTTTTGCAAATTTGATTGAATAAACAAACTTGATAAAAACAAATCTACATTTTTTACAATAGTAACATATCAACATGCCTTTAAAAAAAACATGGCCAAAGCAAATACCTTGAAAACTTTCATCCAAACCTAAAACTTCACATTTCATAATAGATTTCAAAGCAATTATCACAATATACAAATTTGACCCCTCATCTTTGACATGTGCAATGATTATTTTTCTTAATCCATATTGATCAAATAATTTTGTTATCTTGTTGGCCAAGGCTTGTCAAGTTATCTTTGTTTCCTTGAACAAACCAATAATCACTTATTTAGGTTATCAATTAGGTCCCACAAAATCATTAACAAATGCAAATATATCATGTGGCATCCTTGGAAATCCATAAGTCAAAGCTTATTGTTGCAAAAATACAATTTGTCAATTTTGACAAAACATTATCTTGTATGTGCAAAGTCAAGAAAATTTTCTTGAGAAAATTGTTTTCCAAAAAGGAAAACATCTCGAGGACACAAGTGTTAAACCAAATGCTTTAACCAAACATTTTCCACAAACTACAAGGGCAAGTGATTTTTCACAATAAAAAATTAAGGTCTTGCAAGAATTCCTTTTGTTGCACATCACGTTTTTTGAAAGAGTTTTAATAGTGAACACATTAGATATTATAGTGCTTGAAACATTAAACTTTTTATCTATTAGTTGTCTTTCAATAGGACCTCTTATTAGACTATAGATTGCCTCTTCAAATGTTTTACAATTATGGCATGATTTGCATTCGCATGTTTTTTCAAACTAATTATTCCATAGATTTTTATAATATGTTATTGAACCTTTTATGTCATTAGACTTGCTTAGATTATGATTGTTCACAAGACTATCATAACAAAAAATGCATCTCATGAGTAGAAGATTCAACTCCCCTTCAACATCTTTCCCGTCATTAACATAATAGAAGGCCCAACATAATGAATTTTTATTATCTCTTTTCCATTTTATTTTTTGAGGATTCAATTTAAATATGTATTTGCATTATTTTTTCATTATATTTTATTATGTTATTTTTTGTTTGGAGACTTTCATTTTTTTTTTATGTTCCCACAATTTCCCTTTCAACATTCATTTCATTACCATTTAATACCATTTCATTTTCAATGGACATTATGTTTTCATTTTTATTGGACTCCATTTGCAACCAAGAAAAGTACAAGAAAATTAACTAAAATGAAGGAGAATTTTCTTTTTAAGTTTTTTTTTGCTAAACAAATGTGTTCAATTTTTAGTTATCTCAATTATGCTATGAATTTTTAAAAATAAAATAAGGGCATTTACAAACATTTATAATTGTGAACCTTTTTCTCCTCTTTCTTCATAATCCAAAAATTTGTAAAATGCGAAAAAGAAAATGAACTAATTTCTTTGTGAATAGATGTGTGTTTGTTGGCCACGCACAAAACAAACCCAAAAAGCAATTCAAAAAAATAAATTACAAACAAAGAAACACCTTGAAACTTGAAGTGAATGGAATTTGAAAAAAACAAAACATACCTAACAATTGGAATTGCAATTTGAAAAAGTTTGTAGCTTTCCCACATTTACACAAAATAGAAGAAGGGGGGGTAGTAACAATTTGAAGAGCTAAGAAAAATCAAAGAAAAGAACAAGGATCAACAAAGAAATACTTTAAAAGGTGTTGAGTAATAGAACTAGGAAAGGCATTGATGAGCAAAGGAGCAAAAGCAATATAACCAAAAGAAATGTTGATGAGCAAAGGAATTAAAATATCAAAACTAGGAACAAAATAACAAGAACATAAAAACTAGGGGGTGTTTGTAAGCTATAGTCAACACAATTTGTGACAAATTTGGAACTACATATAGTATCAAAAGTACCGACACATAAAATTTCACTCACTTTGAATAATTTTGAAGATCACATATAAATGATTTGGGCTTCAAAACTAAAAGAAGTCATACAAATTATGAATATGAAATTGAAACATAATTGTACCTTATTGTAAATGTACACCAATAATTTAATAAAGATTAAAAAAAAACCCTTATTTGATAACAATTTTCCATTTTTTTGAAAATTTAAAACTTCATCTTACTTTTGTCAAATGATTAAAAAAACACTTACCCAAGTAAATCTTCAATGGAAGAACATTTTCCCAGTTTAAAAAATCATAATCGTCAACATTTTCATACAATAATGTACTAATGAACATTTAAAAATCATTTAATCTAAATTCCATGACCTTAAGAAAAATTGAAAATTTTGATGGGAAAGATTGTTTTTGATGGTTTCTTTTATGTATGTGTAAAATTTCATGGAAAAAATATTTATTAAATGTAATAATTGCTAGTCCTTTTGTTGGAATTGTAGAAGTGTGATAGGGCTCTCCAAATCAAAATAATACTTTGTTGGACTATTATATCATTCATATGTGCATTGATTTGATAACATAATGTTAGATTGAGATATGAACCATCATTTTTTTAAAAAATTTAATGAAAATTAGTTTCCAAATTTCCACCATGATGCATGAAACTTGGATAGGTATTGAAAATTGTGAACCTGTGACAATTTTTTTGTGTAAACCATAACTTGCCAACCCCCTAGGAAAGACACCAATGAACAAAGGAACAAGAATAATAGAACCAGAAAAGGTGCCAATGACCAAAAAATAAAAGCAATAAACCCAAGGACTATGCTAAAGAAAAAAAAACAAAAATTTTAAAACTAGGAAAGGTGTTGACAAAAAAAATAGTAAGAACAATAAAACCATGAAAGATGTTGATGAGCAAAGGAGCAAGAGTGAGAAAACCAAGAAAAATACCAAGAAAACCATAAAAAAACTTGAAATCATTTATATAAATATGGACTTCAACAACTAAAAAAATTCAATTTTCAACTTTGAAGTTGAGCTTAGTTGTCAACTTTTCCAAAAAAAGAAAAAATATGTTTACTTGCAAAACATGCCCTTGTTTTTTCAAGAATGTTTTTCATGGTTCTAATTTTAGGTCCAAATTTAATCAAAGATTATTTCCAATGTTCGGTTTTTGTGTTGGTTCCAACAAAAGGATGTGAGCTTGGGTTTTGGTGACAACAATTTCACCTAGAACCCTTAGTTTTAACATTGGAAATTGGATACCCTCACAACATTGGTTTAAACCTTTCATTATCATAAATAAATAGTCTAATTTTTCTCTCTAGCTATTTTTTTCTTTCATCATTTGTTTTGCCATAAAGTGGAACTAATAAAACAAAAGTTGCAAAAGGAAGTGTATGAGGAATCAAGATGTTATCCCTTGTGCTCTTTCTCTACTTGTTTCTTGTTTATGTTTTTACTTGTTTCTTATTCTTCTATTTCTTTGCTTGTCTTTATGTTGACATTAATCTTCATCTATTGCATCTTGACATTTTTCTTCTTTGTTTATCATTTTAGTTGTTACATTTTTGTGTTATTCTTCTTTACTTGTCTTTTTTTAAAAAATTTATTGTTGTGCAAATTTTCTCTTCCTTGGCCAAATTTTCTTTTCTATTGCATTTGTTGAAGTGCTTGTGTCCTCAAAACTCTTCCTCTTTGTTGAATTTTGTTGGTGCAAAACATGTCATCATTTTGTTGCATTGTATTTTTATTCATCATAGTTGTCATGTGTTCGCTTCTTTCTTGTTTATTTTTATTCTTTTATCCTTTTTTTCCCATTGTTGTGCAAATGTCTTTTACTATTGACACATGTGCTTTCTTTTCTCTTATGTATACATTGGAAGAGAATGATGATTAATCTTATTCTTCTTCACCTATTTTGGTGTTTAGTCAAAAAAAATTTGCATTGTATTTCGTTGATGCATGCATTTCATGCAACACTCTTTATCTTTATTGCATTTTGTTCAAATGCACATATCTCGTGTCCCTTCCGTTAAAAGAAACTTTTGAGTGGAAGAAAATATGTTTTTAAAAACATAATTGGCGACACATTCATAAAACGATCATTCTAATTCCATAGATTTCATATTTTTTTTTCTCTACTAGATGCATTGTCATTTGGCTATTTTGCATACTAAATTGTTAAAACTATAGTGCATCAATTTCTATCATATTCCTTATTTTTTTTCCCTTTCCTTATTATTGTGCAAGTTTCTTGTGTTGTTTTATTTGATGTCATTTTTATAAAAAAAATTCGTGTAGGAGTTGGTGGTGTTTTTTATTTTATTTTGCAATTTTGTTCATTTGCAACCTTGTATTTTCCTTCAATTTGTGTGTAGATGGATAACATGGCTTTTTTGAATCTTCCATATTATTTCTTTTAAATGTAGTCTTTTTCTTTCCTTTTTTGTTTTTATTTTTGAACATTTCATAATAATGAACTTGATTCCAAGAAGAGTTCTAAATATTCTATCAATGAAGTTTTTTTTAAAGGATTATGTGAATTATATCTACCCAACTTAACCAACTTTTTGATGTTGAAGTTTTTGGATCATGGTTTACACCATCCACGTTTTTTAAAGCTTCTAGACCAAGGTTTAAACCATGTTCACCTTTTGAAGGTTTTAAATCAAGGTTTGCACCATCTTCATCTTTTGCTATTACAACATCTACCCCTTCTTATAATTTTGTAAGTTTTGAAATTTTGTGGTTTTGAAATGGATCTAATGTTTACATAAACAATTATTTCTTTTGAATCTCCTCATCTTGCGAAAGTAAATGTCTACGTGATATTTTCAAATTCTTACAACTTGAAATTAGGTTAAATTATTTTTCCACCAGAGACATTGATGGCTACAACATTGAATAAAGGTATAGTAAACCCACTTTATAATCATGTGTTTAATGATTTTTTTTTTGTGACATTAATGAATTGTGATTTAAATGTGTATAGTGACAAGGCGAACCCATCCTTGGGTGGTACCATTAGCAACCACCTTCAAGAATTGTTAAGGCACCAAAAATAGCCAAATCATTTTCTTGGGCCCTTTTCTTCAAATGTTTTCACAATTAATTATGAAATTTTCATGTTTATCCACTGCATATGGCTTGAAATTTATTTGGGAATAGAAAAATTGGAAAATTTAGAATATTATATTCCTAATTAAAATGGCTCCTTAAAAAATCAATAGTATCAACTTTGAAAATTCATAACTAAATAATATTTAATCAATTAATTTCCTAATAAGAAACTAAAAGTATAATGACTTCCAAATTACCTTAGGAAAAAATTCATAATGTTTTTTTCAAATTATGTTTCAAATTTGTGTTCTTGACCAAAAATTCAAGGAAAAAAATCAACACTATGTTCTTGAAACTTTTTTTAGATGCAATGATTAAGAACACCAAAATATAAAATATTCTTAATCTTATTGATATTTCAAAATCTATGGAGTTTAATAAATTTATTCATTAAATTTTTTTTCTAAATTTTTTTATTTATGTGTTTTCTATGATTTTTGAAAGTTTCATAGATCTAAAAAAATTAAGGTGTGATGTTCCTAATGGTACCACCCAAGGATGGGCTTGCCTAACATTACATATGAACATTTACAAGATTGTGAATATAGGCAAAAATATCTTACAAAACACCAATTTTATCCTAAAATAAAGGTGCCAATTGTTCAAATTTTCTATTTGGCTTATCGTAACCTTTACTGTGCATAATTATACTTGAAAAAGGTTGTGATTTTTTCATGTTTTAATGTGATGATTTACATTGAATTTGAGTTCTTTAACTATTAGCTTGTCAATCTTGTCAACTATATCTATTTTATAGATTTTTTACTTCCTTGGCAAGTTCGCATATTTTTTATTTGTTTGCACTAAAAAGTTGTTGCTTTTTCTTTTCTTTTCAGTTGGGTTCATTGTTATTAGTTTGCACAATTTGAACACAAAGCAACACTAACATTGTCAAAGAGAACTACAATTTACAAAACCCTAATATTTGCTCTGGATTTCCCCCATTCTAATCATATTTATAAAAATAACTTTTCTAATATTTTGTGCTATTAACAAATGTGATAGTGACTCTATTTGAATGGTGTTCCTTACTAAAACAAATGGTTACTCAGAAATGTGTGACACCAACAAGAATGTGACTAACATGGGCATGATTATAAAGGGGTTTACTGAAGTATGTTTTGACATGAGTAAATGGCACCATGTCAACAAGGGTCATGGTTTGGTGATATCAACCACCAAGAGCATGGAGTTCAACGAACACTACTTGACTTCCATCACCACAATGGCAAAACCCATCATTGTCCTTAATAGTGTACACTGATGGCTTGCCTTAACTAAGGCGTTTCTGGGTGAAACAATCTCTTTCTTCACCATTGGATGTAGGCAACCAATTTGCAACACATGGTGTGCCGTTGAAATAAAGCAAAATTTCACTTCAGAAAATGTTTGGGAAAAATGGTCTAAATGGTTCTTGAGATTAATAAGCACCCCTAGTTTATAATGGGGATATTCGCCTAGGCTGAAAATGGTGACAAAAAACAGAAAATTCATGCATCCAATGGGAAGGCTCAGCATGCAGTAAGGATGGGCCCTCTTTTTTTTCTTTCAGGGGGAGGGTGGACCGGAGGGAATTTTTGGTTTTTTCCCCTTGTTCCCAAGATGTTCCGAAAAGGTTCCCAAGTTCCAGGATGCATTCCCCAATATGTTCCCAATAGCACCTAGGTTTTATGCCATTTGGTTTGCCCAAACAGTTCAACTCCTCTGTATATAAACTATAATCCAAGGGTGCACATTTGTCTCTATTTTGCAAGGGGAGGGGGTCCAAAAAGGTGCTTCAATTGGGGATGCTCAATGTTCCAAAACAAATTGCTGATGGGCAAATGAATATGGGTCTTTCAAAAAGAAAGAGAAAAAGTCATGACTGCACCCAGGAAACTAATTAATTTGGGGCGACGCTAAATCCCCCCTAACGAGCTCTATCCGGCGCTGCTTTCGCTCTGACACTGCAGCAGCCCTGCGGAGAACTGCGTTGTTCTGTAGCAGGGTTTAAAAAAAATTGCCCTTTTTTATTTTATATGTGGAATAAATTAGTAAATGAACTTGCCTCTTCAGTGCCTGATGGCATGTCAGTCGTTAGTGCTGCATTTCCTGCACGGGAGATCGTGCGTTCGATTTCTGCTCCCAGCAATGCAAAAACAATTGGCACAGAAGAAAATCAGAATTTCGTTTTCAGTCTTATTTTGAAAAAGTGAAGAACATTGAAACCGGGTTGCGTGGTTTCTTGCAGAACTGTGTGCAAGGCCGAAAAGGGTGTGCAAAAAGACAAGCGAAACCAGCGTCAGGCCAAGCTCATTAGTAGGGGGTGTTTTAGCGCACAGCAATACTATGAACCACACTATACACCCACTTACATGCTTCTTTATTATTCCTGAAATTTGCATGGGGTTTAAGATAGAGATACCCCACAGAGGAATTTGGCATCTCTTGTCCACAGCATCTCATGTGAGGCCAACTTTATAGGGAACAAGAAAACAAGCCCATGTGGCTTAAATACATTATTGCCATGAATCTAGACGCTAATTTCAAAACCATAAGGATCAAGATTCGATCTCATCCATGTCCAGAACATGGCCTGGCATATTTGATCATGTCATGCACGTGATAGGTTATGATGCACAAATTGATGCATGGACCATGTGAACTGCCTATCTATACATAGGTATTTGAAGACGAGCAATGGGGGCAAGAATCAGAAGGAGAAGCCGTGTTATGTTGTTGTGTATGGAGAGAAAATGAATTAAAGGTATGTGGGGTCACAACAAAGTTGAAGGTGGTATGTTTTGTACAAGTTGCATATGAAAACCCCTTGGGTTAAATAATGTGAGGGGTTACTGCAAAGATTGCATTATTTTGTGGCAAGGTCACCTGAATTGGTGGACTGGGAAAGATGGGTGAGTAGACTTGGAGGTAAAGTGAATGTGTCATTGTAAAGTTTGGCTTAAAGTCAAAATATTCCAACCCATCAAAGCAGTACCTGCAGCTACGCCTCTAGAGGTGCATTTCCCAACACGCAAATCATATTCAACCCATGTTGAGGGTTCAAAGTTCAAAGGTAATTGAAGTATAGAAATGGATGACATCCAGCAGTAGGGAAAAATGAACACTCTATTCAATATTCAATATTGGAGGACCTTTACCATTTCAGCAATAGACTGTCGAATAATTGGCTAAATTTTTAATCTTAACTTTGGCACTTGGTTTTTTAATTCTGAAAATTTCAGGTTGTAAGGGTTATGCAATGATAAACATGAAATTCAATGCTGTGGAAAAGTATAGTTTGTTTAAACCACTTCAGTGCTTAGAACCCTGTTCTTGGAAGTTTGGGGTTCATACCCCCTTGTTTTTACTTTTGAAAAAAGTTTTTTTTTTCTTGGCAAAATTTGACCATTTTCCAAATTTTCACCATGATGCACAAAACTTGGATAGGTACTAAATACTATCAAACTGTGACAATTTTTTGTGTAGACCGTAGCTTGTCAACACCCTAGGAAAGACACCAACGAGCAAATGAACATGAATACCGGAACCAGAAAAAATGCCAATGAGCAACAGAATAAAACCAATAAAACCAAGGACTACACTAAAGAAAAAACAAGCAAAAATTCAGAACCAGGAGAGGTGTTGAGAAGCAAAATAATAAGAACAATAAAACCACGAAAAGATGTTAACAAAGAAAGGACCAAAAGTGAGAAAATCAAGAGGAATACGAAGAAAACCAAAATAAATAAATTGAAATCATTTATATAAATATGGACTTCAACAACTAAAATAAATCAATATTCAACTTTGAGGTTGAACTTACTTGTCAACTTTTCAAAATAAAATAATAAACTTGCCCTTGTTTTTTCAAGAATGTTTTTTCGTGGTTCTCATTTCAGGTCCAAATTTAATAAAACATTATTTCCAATGTTTGGTTTTTGTGTTTGTTCCAAGAAAAGGATGTGAGCTTGGGTTTGGGTTGCAAGAACTTCACCTTGAACCCTAGATTTTAACATTGGAAACCGGATAGCCTCACAACATTGGGCTAAACCTTTCATTAGCCTAAATAAATAGTCTAGTTTTTCTTTCCAGCTATTTTTTTCTTTCATTATTTGTTTTGCCATAAAGTGGAAGTAATAAAACAAAAGTTGCAAAAGGAAGTGTACAAGGAGTCAAGATGCTATCCCTTGTGTTGTTTCTCTACTTGTTTCTTATTCTTCTATTTATTTGCTTGTCTTTATGTTGCATTAATCTTCGTCTATTGCATCTTGACATTTTTCTTCTTTGTTTATCATTTTAGTTTTTGCAGTTTTGTGTTATTGCTCTTTACTTGTCTTAAATTTTTTGTTTTTTGATTGTTGTGCAGATTTTTTCTTCCTTGGCCAATTTTTCTTTCTATTGCATTTGTTGAAGTGCTTGTGTCCTCAAAACTCTTCCTCTTTGTTGAATTTCATTGGTGCAAAATGTGTCATCATTTTGTTGCATTGTATTTTTATTCATTGCAATTACGATGTGTTGGCTTCTTTCTTGTTTATTTTTATTCTTTTATCTTTTTCCCCTATTGTTGTGCAAGTGTCTTTTACTATTGACACATGTGCTTTCTTTTTTTTCATGTATACATCGGAAGATCATGATGATCAATCTTATTCTTCTCCACCTATTTTGGTGTTTAGTCAATTATTTTTTTGCATTGTATTTCGTTGATGCATGCATTTCGTGCAACACTTTTTTATCTTTATTGCATTTTGTTCAAATGCACATATCTTTTGTCCCTTCTATTAAAAGAAGCTTTTGAGGGGAAGAAAACAAGTTTTTTAAAACATGATTGTTGACACATTCATAAAACGATCATTCTATTTCCATGGATTTCATAATTGTTTTTTTTCTACTAGATGCATTGTCATTTGGCTATTTTGCATACTAAATTGTCAAAACTAAAGTGCATCAACTTCTTTCATATTCCTTATTATTTTTTCTTTCCTTATTATTGTGTAAGTTTCTTGTGTTGTTTTATTTGATGTCATTTTTATTTTTATTTTTCGTGTGGAGGAGTTGGTAGTGTTTTTAATTCTATTTTGCAATTTTGTTCATTTGCAACCTTGTATTTTCCTTCAATTTGTGTGTAGATGGATAACATGGCTTTTTTGAGTCTTCCATATTATTTCTTTTGAATTTAGTCTTTTTCTTTCTTTTTTCGCTTCTATTTTTGAACATTTCATAATAATGAACTTGATTCCAAGAAAAGTTCTAAACATTCTATGAATTAAGTGTTTTTTTCAAGGATTATGTGAATTATATCTACCCAACTTAACCAACTTTTTGATGTTGAAGTTTTTGGATCAAGGTTCACACCATTGACGTTTGTTAAAGCTTCTAAACTAAGGTTTAAACCATCTTTGCCTTTTGAAGGTTTTAAATCAAGGTTTGCACCATCTTCATCTTTTGCTATTATAGTATCTACCCTTTTTTTTCATTTTGTAAGTTTTGAATTTTTGTGGTTTTGATAATGGATTTAATGTTTACATAAACAACTATTTCTTTTGAATCTCCTCATCTTCGGAAAGCAAATGTTTATGGGATATTTCGGAATTTTTACAACTTGAAATTAGGTAAAATTATTTTTCCACAAGAGACATTGAAAGCTCCAACATTGAATAAAGGTATAGTAAACCCATTTTATAATCATGCCTTTAATGATATTTTTTTTGTGACATCAATGAATTGTGATTTAAATGTGTATAGTGACAAGCTAAATCCATCCTTGGGCGACACCATTAGCAAGCACCTTCAAAAATGGTTAAGGCACCAAAAAAAGCCAAATCATTTTCCTTGGCCCTTTTTAAAAAATGTTTTCACAATTATAAATTAATATTTTTTCATGTTTATCCATTGCATATGGCTTGAATTTTATTTGGGAATTAAAAATTAGAAATTTTGTAATTTTATGTTCTGAATTAAAATGGTTCTTCAAAAAATTGATAGCCTCAACTTTGGAAATCCATAAATAAGTGATATTTAATCAATTAATTGCTTAGTAAGAAATTGAAAGCATAATGACTTCCAAATTATCTTATGAAAAAAATTTACAACAAAATTTTCAAATCATGTTTCAAATTTGTGTTCTTGACCAAAAATTCAAGGGAAAAAAATCAACTTTACGTTCCTAAAATGTTTTTTAGATGCAATGATTAAGAACATCAAAGTATAAAATATTTTTAATATTATTGATATCTCAAAATATATGGAATTCAATAAATTTATTCATTAAATTTATTTTTTGAAAATGTTTATTTATGTGTTTTCTACGATTTTTGAAAGTTTCATAGATCTAGGAAAATCAAGGTGTGACATTCCTAATGGTACCACCCAAGGATGTGCTTGTGTGACATTCCATATAAACCTTTATGAGATTATGAATATAGGAAAAATTATTTTACAAAAGAACAAATTGTATGTTAAAATATAAGAACAATTATTTTACAAAACAAAAATTTTATGTTAAAATAAAGGTGTGAATTGTTCAATTTTTCTACATGGGTTATTGTTAGCTTTACACTGCATAATTAGAATTGAAAATGGTTGTCATTTTTGCATGTTTTAATGTGATGATGTACATAGAGTTTGAGGTTTTTAACTATTAGCTTGTCGATCTTGTCAACTATATTTCTTTAAATTAAGGTTTTTGAATTCCTTGGCAAGTTTGCATATTTATTATTTGTTTGCACTCAAAAGTTGTTGCTTTTTCTTTTGTTTTCAACTGAATTCATTGTTATTAGTTTGCAAAATTTGAACACAAAGCAACATTTACATTGCCAAAAAGAACTACAATTTACAAAACCCTAATATTTTCTCTACATTTCTTCATTATAATCATATTTATAAAAATAGGTTTACAAATATTTTGTGCTATTAAGGAATGGTGTTTCTTACTAAAACAAATGGTTACTAAGAAATGTGTGACACAAACAAGAATGTGACTAACATGGGCATGATTATAAAGGGGTTTACTGGAGTATGACATGACTAAATGGCACCACATCAACAAGGGTCATGGTTTGGTGATATCAACCACCAAGAGCATGGCATTCAACGAACACTACTTGACTTCCATCACTACAATGGCAAAACCCATCATTGTCCTTAATAGTGTACACCAATGGTTTGGCTTAACTAAGGCGTTTCTTGGTGAAACAACCTCTTTCTTCACCACTAGTGGTTCTATAAAAAATCATAGACTCACTTTGGACCCTTAACCCAAGGGTTTAAAAATTCAAAGACTCGGGTCAAAAAAGCTACCCTCAGTTTGGGGCTGGAAAGTCTTGGGATAACCCTTGCTGCAAGCCCCATTCACCATGTAAGCACATGAGGGATGTAAGGCCCCACAAGGCCCATGCAACATGCGAGATGTCACAATGTTGTAAAGCTCGGGGTGGGTGGATTTGTCTGGAAGCTCGGCACACATGATCCAGTCATACTCGCTGTTGTCACGCGGCTAGTCTTGGCTATGTAGAATGATCAAAATGTGACCGTGCGGCAAGCCCCGCTTCTGCCATTCTACCACATGGATGTCCGCCATCGTAGTGCCCAAAACACCATTCTGCAAAAGGTCTTTGAGGAGGGCATTGAGCTTCATGTTGAACACCTTGGATGTCAAGTCAGGGCGGTCGTTGGTTTCCTCCCCACGCCTCAGCTCATGCAAAATCTCTGGCCAATTTGGGTTGCACGTCACGGTTATGAATAGGTCAGGTTTCCCAAACTTTCTTACAAAGGCCATGGAATCTTGGTAGAGCTGGTTCATGTGGCGAAAGCTACCAGCAAAATTGGCAAGAAGGACCACCATGCGCCCAAAGTTCGTGTTGTTAGCCCCGTCTTGCTGCATGGCATCTACCATTCCTTTATATTGGTCAGCACGCAGGGTGGTCTGGTTGAGGCGCACCCACCGTAGCCGTTGCCCCTCAACCTTGGAGTACTGGTCAACCACCCACTCTTGATATAGCCTTTTGCCATAAGTGAACGTGCTGTTGGTGGGAGGGTTACGGTCATGCATGAAGTAAGCCGCGTATTCCCTGGTAGTAACCTTGCGAGCAATGCGCCCTACAGCAGCGCCTTTGTCTCGGCCTCTACCCTTACCATGTCCCTTGCCCCTACCCCTGCCCCTACCTCCACCACACCCGGGGTCCACTGCCGGCTCCACATCAGGTTGCTGCTCATCTTCAGATGGTTGCTGTTGTTCGTCCTCAGAGCTTAGCTCATCCACAACCGTGAGGGTAGCGCCAGTAATATTTGGGTGCCAGTCGGGCTCTCCATGTGGGTGGAACAGGACAAAATGCAAAGGGTCATAAGCACAATGGGCATCATTAATCCTCCATAACCCCCCGCCCCTAGCTCGCACCCTGATGTCTCGTGGGTTGCTACCTTCAGGGTCATCGTCGCTTATGAGCACGCACAAAACGAAAGACAGATCAGGCACAGTCGAGACAGTTGCTTGGATGATGGAAGGAACGTGCTGTCGAAGAACATAGCAATTAGGATGGCCAACACCATAAAAAACAACACAAAATGGGGCACAAAAAAACAGACATCCAGCCACCCCATTCACTCACCAGGCATCAGGCCGGCCACCTCGTTGGATGTGGGGGCGTTGTAGAGGCGACGGTCAACGCTGCCATCAACACAAATGAAAATCTCATAGTTAGCCAGGTCTTGAGGGGGCAAATCCATGGCCTGCATAAAGCGCTGAACATAGACATTGCTCCCCAAAAGCATCTGCTGGAGCTCCTGTAAAGTGCGACGGTCCAAGTCTACGTTGCCCTGACCAAAAGT
>Ga0209208_10003878_pt1 | contig 21373 bp, 9 predicted proteins | sample S1TSphfallax_3_FD_187694 | JGI IMG/M metagenome (GOLD analysis project Ga0209208, IMG submission 187694) | Host-associated microbial communities from peat moss isolated from Minnesota, USA - S1T2_Fd - Sphagnum fallax MG (SPAdes) (version 2) | ecosystem: Host-associated > Plants > Peat moss >...
ATAAGATGATTTAGCCAGATTTGGCTACAGACTAAATATGAAAGGAGAAAAAAAGAAAGCATCCTTCTATATTCTTGGCTACCTACTGGAATTTATCAAAAAAACCTGGCGATCTGGGAAAAAAAAAAAATTAATCTGGCAAATTTGAGCCTTTTTTTTTCATGGAAAATTCTTTTAATAGGTCGAAATCATATTTTTCAGGTCAAAATTTGGCGAAATTTCGCCCTCGCCAAAAAAAAGGACTGAGATTCCTAACTGACAGTGGCCCTTTTGAAGATGCTCATATGTGTCAGTGTTAGCTAGCTGAGGTTAAATAACAGCCATCCATCCCATTTGGAGGCCCGGGAAAAAAAAAGGATCCACCGCCCATGGAGTAAATTTTTTGGGGGAATCCCACCCAATCAACAAGGTCCGCGCAGGTCACAGAAAGAAACTGTGTCGTTTAGCGGGCAGAGATTTTGGTGGAGATTCCAGTCAAGGGTGCACAGAGCTGGATGTCATTGGGTCCACTCATCCATTTTCTGGACAGAAATTTGCCATCACATTACAACTTCAGTTCAAGTCTGTGAAAGAAGATGTAATTCACACTTGGGAAGGTGGAATGTTTGTTTTTGGCCACTTAAACCTGGCCACCTTCACCTTCCTTAAAGTGGGGCCTCCAAGTGGCCTATATTTAACCCAGGAAATGACAAATTTGGACTTGGAAACCCTGGTTTAGTTTGGGTATATATATAATGTTTAGAAAACAACCCTAAAACATTTGGCGTTTCATTATACTAAACCATTAAGGGATGCCCCTAAATATCCCCTAATGAGCTTTGTCCAGGCATCAATGTGATGCCCTATGTGAAGATGTAAGGTTTTATTATAGGGTTTCACGGATGTTAGCCTAAATAAAGGGTAAATATAGTGCCTAGAAATAGGCCAATGGAAGAAATCGCACAAAATGACTTGAAATAACCCAAAAAATAATAAATATATATTTTATTTTATTTTATTTTATTTTTCTCTACCAAAACAATCATAACCATGTAGAACCGTGCAAGATGCCAAAGACAAGCCTCAATAGAGCTCATTAAAGGATATTTTGTGTAGAACCAATGCAAGGGGCAAAATGACAAGCTCAGCATTACTCATTAAAGATAGAACTTCTCCATTAAATGTATCCATTTCCATGGAACATGCACATCCATCATATGCAAACATAATACTACTCCATATGTCACTAAAAGATGGGTCAAGTTTGAGCCAAAATTTTGTACCCAAATTGTACACCAACACTTAGTCTCTTCTTCCCTATGGGCAGAGCCCCTACATACCTGATAATGAGGGGTTGAATTTGATAGATAAGTGGCCTATGAGGGTGTAATGGGTTGTTTGTGCTCGCTCACTCTTTTGTCATGAGTGATTGGTTCACTTCATGGCTTGTTTTCTATCATACGCATCATAGATATGATTAGTATCGTAGTACCTGGGCCAGTTCAACATTAATTATATTATTTTCAGAAATGTTGAAATTTTTGAAAAAAATATTTCTTTTCAGAATTATTTTTGTATGAAGGAAAAGAAAGAATCCCATGAAATATTTAGGAATAAATCATTTGTTGAAATGGAATCCTCAAAATTAATTAATATTACCTATGCAGTTTTGGTTCTCCTTTTGTGTTTGAAAAGTGAGAGCCAAACAACGACCCCCTAGGCATGAACCATGACACTTTGTTGCTTTTCCTTGCACTAGACAATCAAACATAATTGCTCTTTGTCACCTTTGTCACAAGGTGGATGAATGACATGGAGGTGCATAAGAACTTGTATTTGGAGAATCCAAGTGTACCTAGCGAAAACGGCCTTAAGCAAACAAAGACTATATACGCTAACCAAATATGAAAGCAAGCGAGGTGAGGATTAATCTCCATAGGTGAATGTAAAAGGCTATATTATTTATGCAAGCAATTGGTGGCACCACAAATGTAGCCACTTTGATGGATCCATAGGTTATTATGTATTTGTGGAAATGTATTTGAACTTGAAGAATTCGTTCTAATGACACCTCTTTTAACACCATGTGCCTTAAACATGTGATGGGCTAAAATAGGTTTTAAACTAAGCTCCCATTGGAAATAAATATGTAATATGACATTTTTGAAAAAAATTAAATTCAAGTTGTGTCAAATGTTTAAGAGCATGTTTCGAAAGGATACGATACATTTTGCTACCAATGGAAGTTTAAAGATTTGATATTTAATAATGTTAGACCATTACTTCCATTTAACTATGAATCTCAAAATGGAAATTTGGAAGTAAACCTAGATAAGAAGGACAATGTTTTTCGTTTCATATTTTTCACAAGTGACAAGTGTTTTCTTTGCATTACAACCAATTTAACAATTTTAGCTAGCTTAAATTAGGTTCTTAATTAAAAGGTTAACCATTAAACACTAATTTACATATAGTTGTGGGTATATGTTTCTAGGTACAAAGGTTTAGCAACCAACAAATCTCATTTTATATATGCCCATATTTGGATTTAACTAACATTATTGTATTGATCTAGGGTAGAAAGGTCTTTAACCGTGCACATGTCAATGGTTGTGGTGCACAACATGCATTTTTCATTAAACATTTGAAGACCCATGACCAAACATTCACCATGACATATTTGGGTTTGGAACTTGTTTTGAGCAGTGTATAAGATAAGAGGAGTTCACCAAGTGCCTTTTTTTTAGCAATGCTAGGGGTGGGGGTCATGTGCAAAAGAAAAAAAATTGAATGGTGGGGATTTTTAGGGTTACATTTTAGGGTTTCATTAGGTTTAAAATTACAAACATTACACCAAAATACGTTCTAGTTCACTTTGCGTTTCGCTAGATTTTGAGTGAATTTGGACATTTTTACCATGGTGAAACTAATCAACCCCCCAATCAACATGGACTAATTGCTATGGATAATGAATTGGTTCACTAATACTTAATGAAAGAAGGTTACTTTCAAATGAAACACAAATTTATCAAGCCATTTCACGTGCTAGTTAATTAACCATGTAACATGGAAATCAATTAAATTTAAAATATTCAATATTTAACATAATATTTAATATTATTGATAATTTCATGATTTTTAGCCTATGAATTATTAACATGTGTCACTACCTATCCTAGGTTAAAAACTTAACATAGGTAAATAGGTCATGTAATCAAACTAGATAGGCACCTACTTTAAGGGTCTACATAGGAGAATATTTGGTCAACTTACCACTATTGATCATAAACAGAGCATTTGTGAAATTTGATCCCTTGACCTCCAAAATGAAAGTAAACACCCTTACCATCAAACCACCACATTTGTTGTGATAATGTGTTACATTGCATTATATTTATCAAATATTTCATTTTAAACATTACAAAAACATAAATTTTGAAAATTCATATTCTATTGAGATTTTGTACAAATGAAATGATTAAAGTTTAATTTAATATTTTTTCCCATATGTACATAATTACATTAAATCCTTTCAAAAGTATAAAATCATTTGAACAAATGTTTTCCTGAATATCACTATTCAATAACATTTCAATGACCGTTTTTTTGAAAAATAAAATGTTTAATAAATGGATAAATTTTTGTTGATATAATGATATTACCTATGTTATGTTATTTTCAATTATTATAATGCTACTTTTCATTGTTTTAAATTATTTCACCTTACATTAATTACGGTTATTCATGTTTTTTATTTTATTTTATTTTTAGTTATTTCACATTTAGTTACTTTTGGTTATTTTAAATTATTTTTGGCTATTTTATGTTACTTTTCAATATTTTATGTTATTTCACCTTAGGTTATTTTATATTATTGTAATTGTTTTTTGTTATTGTAGGTTATTTCACTTTAATTTATTTACAGTTATTATAAGTTTTTTTTGTTATTCCAAGATATTTCATTTCATGCTATTTTTGGTTATGTGAAGTTATTATTGGTTACTTTTTATTATTGAAAATTATTTCACATTATGTTATTATTGGTTATTATAGGTTATATTACCATAAACTATTTGAAGCTACTTTAAATCATTATATTATATTTTAAATTATTTTAAATTTTTATACTTAGGATAAAATAACTTATAATAACATAAAATAACCTAAGGTATAGTTTAAGGTTAGTTATGATACCTTAAGGTATAATAACTTATAATAGTTTAGGGTATATATAATAATTTATAATAATTTAGGGTATAAGTTAAAAATAATTAATGTAGCCTAAAATAATATAAGGTATATCATAAAATAACATGGGGAATTTAAATTAACAACATAAAAATAAACCTATTTATCACAATAAATTATAATAAAAAATTATGTCAACTAATAGTGAAATACAATGTTTACATAACGATATTATAATGAAATAACTTTAACCAAGGTGAAATCATTAAAGTGCAATGAACTTATTTCATTTTTTAAGGTCCCATAATGATTTAAACTAATGAATTACACCCTACTTTTGTATTAATGACGCCACTTAGTGTGGTTAGCAACAAAAAAAATCTACTTAGGGCGTTTTAGAGTTCAATTGAACACAAAAGCATGTTTGGTTTATCATTTGGGGTGTGCATTTAAAGCAATAACACAAAAAATACTTACAACCTTAAAATGATCAATGAACAAACAAAAGCCTAGGTTTTGAAGAAGTTTGGCATCATTTATTAGCCCCCAAATGATTAGCCAAGAAGGAATTCCCCCCAAGCTATCCACTTTGTATTTCCGCCCAAAAACCATGAACAAACAACACACATTCCTTCCCATTTGAGGTTTAGATTGTAACTCCAACTATGTCTTTTCTACTAGTTTCAGTGGAGGAGGAGTTACAAACATTCCTAAAGTTGATTATTCTTAGTGTGACATGTTTAATATCTAATTCAATTTGTACTCATGTAGATGTGAAGGAAAATCCTAAAGTATCAATAGGAATAAACTTTAGTCCAAAAGCAAAACAAGTTGTAGTCATACAACCTTTAGTTTCAAATGTCAATGTAGAATTGTCAAATGAAAAAGTTGAAATTAGGGGTTGTAGGACAACAAAGGCCCCAAAGTTCTAAAATAGGGCTTCAAGGTTCAAATGTCAAAGTAAAGGTAGCAAAAAAAATCCAACTTTTGAATTCAAATGTTTAAGGTAAAATTAGTAAATGAGCAAGGATTTGAAGTAAAGGGCTATAATACAACAAAACTTGGGAATTCTAAATTAGGGTTTCAAGGTTTTGATATCAAAATTGAGGCCACAATATAAACAAGGTCAAGTCTAGGTCTAAAATTAGCAATAAACATAGAGTTAGCAAATCCAAAGTCTATTTTTTTGCACTAATAACTTACACCAATACCATGGCCAAGACCTAATGTAAGGACAAATATAATAGATTATATCTACACTAAAAGGTACAAAAAATATTTGTACTACCACTGGTGAACACACAATAATCCAAGACATTCACGATTTGAAGGGAGTGCAAGGATAGCAAAGAGAAGAAGACTCCCCTAATCAACTATTCAACATAAATTGACCTACATACCCACCGCCTAAATAAAAACCCAAGACATCACACTTTAGTGGAAGGACTTTGAGGAGTTTTATGCCTTCATATCACACTATGAACCATGGTTTGAATATGTTGACAAGGTTCCTAAAAAGATTCACTTGGGTTCACTTGTTCACGCTCATGTGTTCACCACTCATGTTCACACACGTTCATGAAATAACATCCCTATCCTATTGACCATCCTTTCATTGAAACATTTCAACTCATCAATGCGTTTTTATGAAATGTGAAAAAATGCATTTGCTTCTTTAATCTAGTGGGGAAATACACGGGGAATCTCCCATTGGTCATCTTATCTACCCTTTCATTACCTATTAGCCCTTTTATTTCTCATTTCACAATTAACATTTGGGGCCATGTTTGAATTTACACTTGGGCTATTAATAGGTTTTGGAATTGAGTTTTAAAACAAAAAGTCATGCCTTTTAAATTTTTAAAAGGTTTTTTGAAAATCTATGTTTGCATAAACTTTGATTTGGTAGTTGTGACAATTTATAAAGACATTTAGTCTTGTCATTTATAAAAAAGGGGCATGAGGAAAGTTCTTTTTTGGTAGTAGCCAACAATGGGGGTTTTTGGGATGATGGACCAATAATAGAGGCACATTAAAAAATAATCATATGTATAATAAAACCATTTTTGTATGTTTATGATGTTCATACCTACCTCTTCCAAGACTAATTTCATGATTCTTTAATGCAAATTAACATGTGCATTTTCATGTCCATGTTATGTATATTAAACCAATTTAATAACCTACCTCTTTCGAGCCTATTTACTTGACCCATTTCCCATGTGCACCTACATAGACATTAAAGTTTGACATAAATAATAATAAACTATTGGGAACCATATAGGAATATGTGAGGGAAATAAAGATAAAAGGTTATTGTTCAATTTGCCTTGTCACATTCCATTTGTAATAATAATAAAAAAGTTTTGGTTGTTCCCTTCAACTAATGCACCCCAATTATATGTCCTTGCCATTAGGCTAGGTTGAAATTACAATAAACAAATGCCAGAATATAAATTATATTCAACCAATGAAGTGATACAATATACATTCCAAGTTTTTCTTGGGGAAGGCAAGGGTGGGTTGGATTTATTTCTATTCTTTTTGTTCCCAATGTGTTTTTAAACCCTAAAACATTTCCCAAATTTTCAATGTATTCTCCAAGATGTTCCCAATAATACCACACTTTTATTTCATTTGTTTTGCCCAAAATTGTCCTCTTTTCATATATATAAGGGGGGGGGGGCAAAGGAGAGACCTTCTATCCTCCAATAGAAATCTATTTGGGGAACCTCCAAAGTTTTTGTTTTCTATAATGGATGAATCAAATTGACTCGTTGCAATGAGCCAAAATTGAAGCTAAACTTCAAAGGCAACCACATTTAATTAAAACAAAAATGAATAAGTACCCACCGATTATCCATTGGCAATTATTTTTATATGCATGAAAATATCAATCCATTTAACTAATAATAAATACTTGAAAATTGGATTTTTGTGATTCAATGGAGGTGGGGTTGAAAATAAAGTTAAGCTTCCTAGATGTTGTCATTCAATTAAACAAAAGTTTTAAAATAAATATATTAAATAAATGACACTTGTAAAGTAACACATGATAAGAACATGACATTCCCAAAATAAGTACATGCTTGAAGGCAAGTAAACAAGTCTTTATTTTGGGAACACCATATTCCAAGGCCATTACCATGTGTAAAACACCAACAACGTTTCTTTTCATGATACATGATGGATGCTTTTAGAAATGAGAAAAAGGTGGGGCATTTTGAAAAATGAAACACCCATTCCAATTGGTGTTTCATTTTTTGATATGTTTTGCAATTTGCAAAAAATAGATTTCGCTTGATAATGTACCCTGCATATGCATTGAAAAAATTATGCTGGCACTTTAAATGATAAGGGAAATTTAAACTAGTGTTGGCTAGGTTCTAGTTTCTAACTAAGTTCATGTCAAAAAACTAAACTTGGTGGGTCTACATGAACATGGAACCATTTTAGAACCAAACCCAATGGATCTACATGGACTTGGATTCATATTCAAACTAGACCTAGTGGGTTTAACATCACAAATTTAGCATGCGATGAATTCATAATGAAAACTATGCAAAGTTTGTTTACTTATAAGTTCATACGTTTTTCACATGAATACCATGAGTTGAAAACATGTATGACACATAGATAAATGTGTTGATAAATGAAGTAAAAATCTATGAATGAACGAATGTCACACAAATTTCGTGTCTTCCTATAAATCATGTGTCAAATGCGTTTTCAATGCATGACATTAATGTGTGAAATGTGCAAATTATGAATGAACAAATTTTACAATATTTTCATTGCTAAGTCATGAAATGCTAAACTTGTCATAAGGTTGAGTTTGAATATAATTAGACCTTATGGGTTTTAACAGTTTTTTTTATAGGGTCAAGTTCATATGTTTAAATAGTGGCTAGAGTCCTAAATTTAAATAAGGGTTAGGGTTCATAATTTATAGGCTTTCAATTTTGAAGGTTGGAGGCTTTGAATGATAGAGATTGCACACCATGGGATAAGGTTATAGTAACCCAAAGATTGATGTGTTGAATAGATAAATAAATACCTCTTACGATAGTCTAGGGTAGTATTGAAATATTTACTTTAAAGTACTACATAGTAGGGTAATTAAATGATTTCTTCATTTTGTTTAAGCTTGTTAGTTTACACCAGGGTCCAATTTGAGTTGGGCCGATTTGAAATGGAAGGTTCCTATTAACCTAAAACATAAAGTTGGGTTGATTATCCAATCCACTAAATTAGTGTAAAACAAAAAGGTCCAAAAAAATAAAATGAGATGGTTGCTTACATGGGGTGTGATTATTTTTTCTTTCTTAATTTTTGAATTCATGAGCAAGTGACTCATTATGGAATGGAACATTTAAATATGCCTTTCCAATTAATTAACAAGTTGGAATTGGACCCATCCTAAAACTCAAATTGAAGGTTTTTGAAAAAATTAGACTTGTCAAATTTAGAAATGTTGGTCAACAAAAACTAATTCGAACCCATAACCTTAGTATTATATATATATATATAAACTAGACTGGAGATTGAGGGTTTTTTTTTAATAAAAAAATTCATATACTTGAGCCCAATGACCCAAATAAAAACCAAGCCCCAATCAACATTGGTTTAAATTAGTGTTGGGTGCATATTGATTTTTAAAAGAACATACAATCTTGGTATTATATTTTCAATAACTTTGGTTGCCTTTTCAAGTAAGGTTTTGAAATTTTAAAAAATAAAACGTTAGAACTGTCTCTAGGTATGGTTTAATTTATTTGCCCAACTCATGGCGATTATTGGGTACATGGTTTAAGGTTATTGAAGTGAATGCAATTATAAGTATGGTTAGGATTTAGGGTTATGATTTCAAAAGTTCTCATTTGATTCAAATTGACATGAATTTTATTGTCTAACTTTCTTATGCATCACACATTGTCACAAAACTTTAAAATGTATATATTACATTTGTGCATAATAAGGTATGTTTGTAACCAAAAAATGATATAAAAGGTTTGATCTATAATTCAAAGTCTTAGCATCCTACGATCATTCTTTAAGATGATTTTTTATTCAAAGTGATGGGAAAAACCCTAAACCCTAATGTATTCATCTAAGACATTGAAACTAAGAAGGTTTTTGAAATTTTCTTTCATTGAAAAGATGCAAGTAGAAAGTTATTGATTTTACCCAAGTTTTATTGTGATTGTTCACAAGTAAAAGTCTTCATTGAAATATTTGGATCCATTTGGGTCAAGTTCTTGATACTCAGATTTAGAAATTGTCGATTTTAAACATTGAAACCAAGAAATAAATTTGAATTTCACCAAAAGAACCATTGTGAATGATTAAGAATAGCAAGAAGTTCATGCCTTTATGTCGAGATATAATTATTATTATGCTACTTTTACAAATAACATTTTTAAAAAAATAAACACAAATTCAAGCCAAAAAAATTACAACAAATTAAAATCATCTTTTTCAATTTAAATTGGAAAGGTGGTATGTCTTATATTTATATTCCATAATACCTAGGCAACTTTCCCCTAAATTGAATTATTTTTAAAAAATCCATTTAAAAAAATCAACATTTTATGCCAAAATTCTCAAAAATTTAGTCAAATGTTATAACAACATTTGAAAATAGCCACATTAGCACCTTAGCCCCATCTAGCTACATAATCTTAAAATTTGAACTATCTAACCACAAAGATATTAGCCAAGTTTTGAAAACTATTGTGGTTTTATTAACTATATATTTTTTATTTCTTGAAATCTTAAAAAATAAAAATTCAGGTGCTTAAATTAGAAATTATATCCATTATTCAACACACAAGTGCCAAAACTAGCCAAGTATTAAGATAATTGTTTGTTTTATTTTGTGATCACACTTTTAACCTTCATAAATTGTGAGGGCTTCGTAGTGCTTTTGGTACCCTCAAATAACAGTTGATATTGTAGTGTGCATAGTGGTCATTTTGCAATTTTTGAATCAATGAAACATTGAATTTAGAGATTTTTTTAATCATTAAAAATTAATTAAAAGTTACAAAAATAAAATTTTCAATCAATCAATGCTTTTTCATCATATTGGTCTTTCTAATTCACCTTTTCATATCCCAAACCTTAACACACTTAAGCCAATGGCACTTGAATTCACACTTGAACTAATATGGGGATCTTGTTCACACTTAAACCAAATAACATTTCAACCATTTCCACCAATCAATGCTTCTTCATCATATTGATGCTTTTGATCACATTTTCATATTTCAAACCTTAACAATTAGGCCGATAACATTTGAATTTACACTTGAACCAATAAGATTTTTACATGAAAAATAATTATTTTTTAAAGGTGTGAAGAGGTTTTTCTCAACCTTTAAAATACCTTAGAGACTTGAAGATGATTCCACATGGGCAAATCACACAAAGGCCCACTAATTACTTTATAAAAGAGAAATTATCCTACATTGTTATAGAAGACCAAACAAGGAAGATAGTTATAGGATCATGGAACAAAATAATAGAATTTTAAAAAAAGAAGGAAAATTTTGACCCCAAAAATGGATGGAAATGCATTTACACCAGCAAAACTATTTGTGTGCCAAAACATGCACATTCACACTAGAATGTCATATGTTCTTGGAAAGCAGTGGAAAGCAGTGTTCTTTTTCACTAGAGAATTTTTGCCAAAAAGTGAGATTAAAATTAAAATTTTGAAAAAGAAGTGTTTTTTTGGAGGTTTTCACTTGCCGGAAGTGAGAAAAAAAGGAGTAGAAATAACCATATTTATATATTTGGTTTTCAGTGTGTGGCCAAAAATATAGAAGTATGATTAAACATTTGTACTCTATTTCTGGTTTTTAGCCAGATTTTACTAAATTTCCTACGGATGATAGCCATTTTTACTAAATTTTCCTATGGATGATCGCCATTTGGCCACAAAAGGAAAATCCGAAAAAAAACACGGATGGAAACCGCATTCACACGGGAAAACCCCATTATTGCGTCAAAATATGGAAATCGCATTCATACGGGAAAACCGTATGTGCAAAACAATGCAAACCAACCTCTTTTTTTAGTAGAGAAAATTGGCGTCAAAAAGCGAAATTAAAAATTATATTTAAAAAAGGAAGTGATTTTGGAGGTGTTCAGTCGCCAAAAGTGAGAAATAAATATCGCCATATTTGTATCTTTATTCTTAGCGTGTAGCAAAAAATATTTAAGGATGTTTGTACTTTATTTCTGGCTTATAGCCAGATTTGACTAAATCTTTCTAGTGAAAATCGCCACTTTCGCTATATGTTCGTATGGATGATCGCCACTTTAGCCACAAACGAAAAAATCCTAAAAACACCACTGACCGAATCCACATTCACACTGGAAAACCATTAGTGCGACAGCACACGGAAAGCACATTCATACACGAAAACCGTATTTGCGCCAAAACGTCAACACCCATTCACACGGGAAAAACCATTTGAGCGCCAAAACATGAAATCCATATTCACATTGAACAACAAAAAGCGACTATAATATAACCCTAAACCTAACCCTAATCCTCGCCGTCGCGCTATTCCTTTCTCGTTCTTGGTGGCGGGATCTTTCGAGCTTTGTCCTTGACGCTCTCTGCCAAGAATCGTGTTTCTTGGGTTTTTTTGTTGTGTATGTTGCCGTTGCAGGTGAAGGGGAGAGGGCGTGTCTCAGGGCCATTTGTGAAACTGTAATCATGGCGCTAGCGTTCGACGAGTATGGGCGTCCGTTCATCATCCTGCGGGAGCAAGAGCAGAAGTCCCGGGTTCGAGGACTTGATGCACAGAAGGCGAATATCATGGCGGCCAAAGCGGTAGCAAGAATTTTACGGACGTCTCTCGGGCCGAAGGGGATGGACAAAATGTTGCAGAGCGGCGATGGCGATGTCACCATCACCAACGATGGTGCTACCATCTTGGAGCAAATGGAAGTCGAGAACCAAATCGGGAAGTTGATGGTGGAGCTCTCCCGAAGTCAGGATTATGAAATCGGTGACGGGACGACGGGTGTGGTCGTGTTGGCTGGTGCTTTACTGGAACAGGCGGAAGTGCTTCTAGAGCGGGGCATACATCCCATCCGTGTGGCTGAAGGCTACGAGATGGCGTCCAAGCTTGCAGTTGAGCACCTCTCTAAGATCGCCCACAAATTCAATTTCAGCCCTTCTGATATCGAGCCTCTCGTGCAGACTTGCATGACTACTCTCTCGTCCAAGATTGTAGGACGTTGCAAACGTGCGCTTGCAGAAATTGCTGTGAAGGCTGTTCTTGCAGTAGCGGATCTTGAGCGAAAGGACGTTAATCTTGACTTGATCAAAGTGGAAGGGAAAGTCGGGGGGAAGCTTGAAGATACAGAGCTTGTATATGGCATTGTGGTGGACAAAGATATGAGCCATCCTCAGATGCCCAAGGAGATCAAGAATGCAAAAATTGCTATTCTGACTTGCCCGTTTGAACCTCCGAAGCCCAAGACCAAGCATAAGGTTGACATCGACTCAGTCGAGAAGTTTGAAGCTCTTCGGGAGGCAGAGAAAACCTACTTTGATGAGATGGTTAAGCAGTGTAAGGATGCTGGAGCAACCCTGGTCATCTGTCAATGGGGTTTCGATGATGAGGCCAATCACTTGCTCATGCACCGGGGGTTGCCGGCTGTGCGGTGGGTGGGTGGAGTGGAGCTCGAGCTCATTGCGATTGCAACAGGTGGTCGCATTGTCCCAAGATTCCAGGAACTTACACCAGACAAGCTGGGAAAGGCTGGTTTAGTGAGGGAGAAAGCCTTTGGAACAACAAAGGATCGGATGCTCTACATTGAGCAGTGTGCAAATTCCAGAGCGGTTACCATTTTCATTCGCGGCGGAAACAAGATGATGATTGAGGAGACAAAGCGGAGTCTACATGATGCGTTATGTGTGGCGCGCAACTTGATCCGGGATAATTCTATTGTCTACGGAGGTGGTTCTGCAGAGATTTCTTGCTCTATGGCTGTAGAGGCAGCTGCTGACAAGATTCCTGGGGTCGAGCAGTATGCAATGCGAGCCTTTGCAGATGCGCTGGACATGGTTCCAATGGCTTTGGCAGAGAATAGTGGGCTGCAGCCCATCAATACATTAACAGCAGTCAAAGCCCAGCAATACAAGGAACAGAATCCTCACTTGGGCATTGATTGCAATGATGTGGGCACAAATAACATGAGAGAGCAAAATGTGTTTGAAACCCTGATAGGGAAGAAGCAGCAGATGCTTCTTGCAACACAAGTGGTGAAAATGATTCTGAAGATTGATGATGTTATCACTCCTGCTGCATATTAGCCACTCTGGTGAGCTCTAAATGTAATTGCTGTCAAGACATCTACCCCAACCTGAGAGACCCCAATTGCAGTTGTCCTTTACACTTAATGCAGACATTGTAGCTTCTGGAGTACAGGATGGGTTTTAGTGCAGAGTATTTGAACTTGGGTCATTTCCTGCAAACTAGCAGCTTAATGCAACAGGAGTGGATGCTATAAATGCTTGTGATTCCTGTAGTTCTGGTCAATTGTTTGGTAAGACTATCAGTCATCATTTGCTCACATTCCTGTGTGCAGTGAAGAGTTTTTGAAGTATAGGCTAAGGAATTTTTCAATGCTAATGAATGGCTCTACAGCCATCAGACTGACAGACTTTGAACTCCAGATACCTTTTGTATGTCAAAGTTGATGCAGGCTTCCATCTAAAGTTTGATTACAAGTGTACTCTGTCCATGCTTGAGCAATAGTATTTTTGGTAGAGTGCAGATCTCTGTCAATTGTCTAGAACCCAGAAAACCACAAAATCAAACCTCAAAAGAACAGGTGCATATTGACACTGTGTGAGGCTTTTGGCCAGAATGGAGAAGATGATTTACTTTGATGTGTCTTCTCTACTTGTATTCCTTCTGAAAAGTGCAGGAGCTTTAATCAGATGTTGGGGGTAGTGTCCTTGAACAGCTATTGCAGATTTCAGTAATGCAATTTTCTTACAACATATCAGGTGCTGAATTGCTTCGTTTGACAGATTAATTGAGACTAGAACTGTTGCTTAGAATTGTTTTATGCAATTTGAAAGACATTCTCATGAGCATTGTGATGGTATTGAACATGGTAATGTCAATCCAGATGGGATATAATGTCAAATATCATAAAGGACTGCCTGCAATGCCCACTTTTCCAGTCAGTGTAAAATCAACAGGTGTATTCCCTTTTAGATCTTAGGTTCTGGTTCTGCAATGCAAATGTTGCAGTGCAAAACATGTGTTTCAGATTGTGTGAATCGCGTCAGCTAGACTAGAAACAAAATGAAGTCCAGCATGTTATGCTACATGTAAAAAACTAGTGGAATTGGCATAGAGTCGAAAGGAGCCAACAAAGATACTGAAATGTTGAATTTATGTGTAGCGTCTCCAAATAATTTCAACTTTTCAGCAATTTGGGGTTGATTCTCTTCTACTCTGCAGAAATTTCGCAAGTGCATGCATGCATAAGTTTCTTGCCAAAATGGCACAAAAACTTAACTCTGTGAAGGCTTTAAAAAAACCAGTGACAAGTTGCCCATGAACATTTCTTCCAAGAGAAAACTTCATCTAATCTGCCAGGTTACATCTGACCAGGCATGAATTTATATCAACCATTCACAAAATTACTCACACTGGAGCCAATTCCTCGAGGTAGATTGCTGACACGTCAATTTCTGATTTTTCTAGAGCAGGGCAGTCCAGGTGCAATAGCCTACAAGTTGCAACCTCTACACATAACTTCTGTTAAGACATTTTCAAGCTTCTGACTGGCCCTCCCCTTGTCTCTCACAATGCAGAACCTCTCCCTCTCTCTTTTAGTCCATCTACAAGAAGGCTATGAAACTTTTGATCCAGTTATAAGAAGATTATGAAACTCTTTATCTACGCACGTGAAGGTAATCAACTATGCTGGATAGCATTTATGGAGAAGGGGGCTACCGATGAATAGCATGTCCCCTCTAATTCCTTTGCCATTGCCATGGCTCAGCAAGTACTGGGGACAGGCTACCCATTGTTAGCCCCTATGCATAAATGCTATCTAGTCCGTAACCACTTTACCCTTTTCCTTGTTTATCACATATTCTTGCAACGTCAACAAACTTCTACAATATCTACACAAAAGCTTCTAACAAATTGCACTTTCAGTAGTTGGGGATAGGCAGCCAGAGTATAAGCTAGGCTGAACATCATCTTTTCATGCTAAAAGAAGAGGAGGAACTAAAGCAGAAGCCCCTCACTTACTTATAGCCAAAACGAATTCATATCTATGAGATCCACTCAATTTGAAGGTAAGATGTTCACCGCAACAAAACAAAATATGGTTTTTCCTATGGCAATAAGCCTCCCTCATGACACAGGTGAAGCAGACATGGTGGTTTCAAACATTTCAATGTAAAATATGTGTTATTTATCAATGTTGATCCAATATTGACTTTTGAAAATACCAGCCCAGTCCTCATATTATGTCCAGGACTGATTCTTGGCTAGTATGAAGCATGTATATTCCTGGTTATAAAATTGGTACAAAATTGGAACTAGGCTGATATTATCTCACATCCCTACCAGGTGGTTACTGGTACAAGGCTAGAATTGCCTCAAGTCATACGAGTCTGGTAGGGTCTAGGGTCCATTGATAGCAATTCGGTAGTGTACTAGACTATATACCATGCACAAGCCAATATACCAGACCAACATTTGCATTTACCATGGTTTGCGTAGGCTCAAGTTGAGCATTGGCAAAAAGTGTAAGACCTCAACACTCACTAGCATCAATTCTCCCATTGTACCAGCTGTCCACACCTGGAAATTCATACAAAATGTGTGAACATAGCTCAACTAATATGATCTATCCCAGGCTTCAATTGAATATGTGAACCTTCCTGGCATAAGGCAACAAGGCCACAACTTCGCTAAAAACATTTGAGCTCCCAATATGCATATCAGAGTATGTGGAGCATATCATTTCCAGAAGATGTGCATCATGGCACATGTATGCTTCAATCAGATCATAGCTCTTGTGCACTGTGATTCATTTGCAAAATGCCTTACAAAATGTTCAAGCAAACAACTATGGTGGTGGCATGGTTGGCAACTTTAGAGGAATGAAATACAGAAGTCCAATTGGAGAATGCACTCCTGCTGCCATCTGATTCATTGAATTTTTTTAAACTTGCAGGTGCTTTCATGCATAAATTCCAATCATGAAGGGCAGAGTTATCTCATAATGAGACAGCAAGAGCATGCAAAAGCAATAGGTTGAACAAAGTGAGTGTTAAGCTGTTTAAAAAATGGAATATTAGCAATAGTCCAACTCCATCGTTCAGTCCAATTACGAAGGTGGAATTGTGCCCAAACAACTTATACAAAAGCTGTGTGAGACAAAACATACAAATTAAGCCCTTGGCAGTTTTATTTTATGTTGTTGCAAGACCCTTCACCTGGTGGAATTTGACCCATGCAAGACAGCCTATATGAAGGCACCTTACACATATGCCTCTTAGGGCATGTTAAGTGGACAAGGCAAGTCTGTACACAGTAAGGCACCTCTGTATTGGACCCACCTCAGGCTTTCTGCCCAGTAGGCCCTGCACAATTGTACTGGACCCACCATGTGCTTTCCACTGCAGTAAGGCCCTGACAGCTGGGCCTTACCCTACTTGGAATGCTTAAGGGCATTGGAAGGCATGACAAAAAATATTGACTAGTAGTGGCCATGTCAATATAACAAAAGAGAGATAGACATTGCTCCAATAAGGCTAAACCTTGGTCTCTTGCCAGAAACTCGCAAACATAATTTTACAATCTAGAAGCAACATCAAGACTCAGTTATTCATGGCGTAGTAGGCAGGTACTAAGAAGGCAGGGGGCAATTTAAAAAAGTATTCAATAGCATCCTCATTCAAGCTGCATTAAAAAAGCCATGGAAAAAGACCCCATGGCAATCCCGAAAGGACCATAAAAGAGCTGCAAAGATGTGGCAAAGGAACAAAAGAAACAAGTCACAACAAGCATCAAGTACTCATCATCGGCAAAGAAACAGTTGTTTTCAACTTCTAAGTGTCCCACAACACACACAAACAAATCAATGTGATTTTATCTAGTTGCACTGAGCAGTGAGTACAATAGTAAAAGGGCTGTGGAATGGGGACCCTGGGCCTCTATATACAAGATCCTATCACATAAGTGGCTCAATTGCAATTGTCCACAAACTGCAGCTTCACTGCAAACACACCTAATTATCTGTACCTCCTTCAATACCTCATGCTAAGTTACCATCATACAGTCCTGAGTTATGAACATATAGATCACAAAATAGACTGCAGACATCCACAAGTCCGTGGAAAAGAAGAACTGTATCCAGATTCTAGACACACTATCGTATGGTCGTCAGCCGTGAACAAATGGATCACAAAAAATAGGTCACAGAAATCCACAAGTCATTTTCTCAAGAACTTCCTCACATGTAGCCCTCCTCATCCATGAACCACTCCTCCGCAAATTCTCTCTCCAGTGTGTCTTCAAGCCAGGTCTCCGCCTGAGACAAGAGAGACGGACTGGTTCTGACCATAAGAAGGCAAAACTCCCGCTCGTTTAGAGCTCCATCGCCATCAATGTCGCCCTCCCTGATCATAGCCCGAAGATCGTCGTCAGTCATGCCTTCAAGACCTAACCACTTCGCATTCTTCTTCAAACTTGCCAATGTGATCTTGTAGATATCAGGGTCAGCAACGAAGCGAAACCCGTTGCAGAGCTCCATGATGAAGTCTTCTTCTTTCAGTCTCTGGGCCATGATCGGCAAGAAGTCGTGGAATACTTCTGTTGTCTGCATATTATTGTTGCAGCACTCTCTTCCCACCATTTTTTTTTCCCTCTTAATGCTGCTTCGAGGCTTGTAAAAAGGCACACTCTCTCTCTCTCTCTCTCTTCACCCTCACCGGATCCCTCTCCTCCAGACAGTCAAAACCCAACAAGCAGAGAAATGCCGGAAAGAGAAGCGCACGACTCCTTCTTCATGTGGACGACGCACAGCCGTCGTAGCCACGTAACAGACCGAAGAAGAAGCACAGAAAAAGAGCAAACCGCACCGTCAGCACCAACAGAACTCAAATGCAAGCAATCGAAAACCAGCAAGAAATGTCCTGAAATGATCACCATACACAATTCTCTCAATTTCTCAGAAAAAGTCGTCATCAGACTCGAGAATCTAAAGGTGAAATGGCACGGAGAGAGAGAGAGAGAGAGAGATGAGTGGCCGACTGAAGCAAGCTCGCTGCTGCTGCTGAAGAGGTGTGTAGCTTCGTTGCAAAATCTCGAGCGCTAGTGACTCATTTCCCGTTTCTATTCTCTTTCTTTGCCTGCCACCCTAAAACCCTAAACCCTAAACCCACAGAAGGACTGGGTGAGTGAGTGTTGTTGCTCCCCTTTGTTTCCTGTTCGCCAGCTCAGTCCAAAACGGTGGACGAAAGCTTACGTCCGTCCAAAACCGGGGGGGGACAATCAAGCTTTTGTCGACAAATGAGCGTGCTCCGTCGTTGCGGTCCTACGATTATTGGTAGTTAGCAGACGGAGACCGGGGAACGGGCCTCATGAAACTGCGTTGCTGTTTCCTATTGCCCGACTGCGTCGCAGGGACCCGATGCCTGCCCTAGCAGAAACCACGTTGGTGTTTCCTATTGGCCGACTGCAGCGCACTGCGCCAGAGCCACGTAGTCTGGTGACCCGGCCCGTGGGGCCCAAGTCCGCCTCGGGCAGCCTTGCTTGGCAAGCTTCGACACTAAAATTATATTATACAATTTTGTAGAAATATTGTAAATTTCCCCAATTTTTATTTTTATTTTCCCAACGAGCACAATTTTGTGAAGGAAACTAAAGAATCTTTTTGAGAATATTCTATTATCGGCATATAATCTTCGAGATTTATTAATTATTCGAGATTTATTAATTATTTTACAGACATGTGTTGAATCTTGCCCCTGTACCAGTCAGTGTGAGTTAAATAATAATAATAATAATAATAATTTGTTATGTACCTGGCGTTGCAATCATCATAAGCTGATGTAGCCAAATATGGCTATTATAAATATGAAAGTAAAAAATTAGACATTTTTATATATTTCTGGGCTACCTACTTGAACCATGCATAGAAGGAATCTGGCAATTATAAAGAAGATTTTAATCAATTTTGGCGATTATTTATTCCAAAAATCATTGGATTTGTGACCTAAAACTTCCAAAAATTTGCAATACTGAGAACTTTTGCACACCAAAAGGGCTGCCTGGTACCAGTGTTTTATTTTTTCAATTTTAGTGATGTAGCTGAAGTGCCAATCATCCATAAGCGAATTTAGCCAAATTCGGCTATTAGCAAAATATGAAAGGAAAAACTAAAAACCTCATTAAATATTTTTGGCTACCTACTTGAAACCCAAGTAGAGAAATCTGGCAAAAAATTTAAGATTTGAATTTGCAACAGAAAATTCCCAAATTTTCACAACAGTGCGAAAATACCGCACATCCTCCACATGTAAGCTGCTTACAATTTTTTCAAGTTCGATATTTTTTTAATAATTTTTATAATTAATAAATTAAATAAATTTATAAATAAATTATAATAATAAATTATAATAATTTTATTATTTAAAATTTATCATATTGAGAATTTGGAAAATTTTATCAAAAAAAAAAAAGCAAAATTAGTTGAATTTACACTAGGAGAAAAAGATTCCAAAATTATCTCAATTTCTTTGGATAAAAAAATGGCGAAAATTCCACAGAAAAAGACACACTGATTCAGCTATTCACCAGCTATGTAATATATGAAAGCTACAATGTCTGTCTGTCTGACAGGGCAAGGCAGGGCGGGCAGACATTTTCAGTTACTGGCCGTTATCTAGCAGCGCCAATTCGAAACAGGGCGAGGCAGGGCAGGGCAGGGCGACAGGGGCAAGGCAGGGCGGCCAGGCAAAAAGATCTGGGAAATTTTTAGGATATGGTTTTCAGGACATGGTTTTCAGGACTTGGGATCTCAACTTTGGGGCCTGGGAAATTTTAGGATATGGTTTTCAAGACATGGTTTTAGGACTTGGGATCTCAACTTTGGGGCCTGGATTTTCACACTCGCGATTTCCAAGATCGAAACCTGAAAACTTTTAGGACGTGATTTTCAGGATGTGGGATCTCAATTTTGGGACTTGGATTTCACACAGGGGGCTTCACAGTGGCCTTCAGCCATGGGCACCCACTAGTATATGTAAATAGCCCAAGGCCTTGGATGACAACAATCTGAATCCCAAGAGTTGAAACTCTTATGACTTGTGAATGATTTGGAATGGAAGTCAAATTGCAGTTTGCAATTTTTATTTAGTTCATGGAACCCGAAACCATAGAACCCTAAACCACCTACACTAATACCTTGGCAACTTCAACATGCGTCTTATGAATTGTTTTTTATTTTTTATTTTTTTTCAGTCAACAAAATTAATATTTTTGAAGACTGGATATCTTCCTTGACAAAAGCTTTTCTATGAAAATTTTCTTTGAAAATTTCAACATTTCCAAAAATATGGTATTATAATGTTGAAGCTATGCAAAAGTGTTAGTGTCAAAGCGTAGAATTGTCTTTTTGAAAGTTTTTGAATGTCTAAGTTGTTGAAAATGTAAAAACTTTTACAACAATACAAGATACAACAAGATATTTTAGCATAAAATGTTTCATGTTATAAAAATGTTTTCTATGAATTTAGTTTTTTGAAAATTTCAACATTTCCAAAAATATGATATCATGGTGTTGAAGCTATTGAAAAGTGTCAAGTGTCAAAGTGTAATTGTGTCTTTTTGAAAGTCTTTGAATGTTTAAGTTGTTGAAATTATAAAAACTTTTACAACAATAGAAGATACAACAAGATACTTTAGCATTAAATGTTCATATTTCAAGAATAATTCAAAAGTAAACAAGCAACAAAATATAAGCTTCAATTTTGTACAAATGTATGTGAAAAAAATATGCAACATAGTTGTACAAAGAAATAAATATATGTATCTATATGGTGGGAATATGAAATTTGAACTAGTGGATACTACCAAGTTATTATGCTATGCATCTACAATCTCCATCACCCCTAATTATTGTCTCATATCTTTTGTCACTT
>Ga0209208_10003879_pt1 | contig 21373 bp, 10 predicted proteins | sample S1TSphfallax_3_FD_187694 | JGI IMG/M metagenome (GOLD analysis project Ga0209208, IMG submission 187694) | Host-associated microbial communities from peat moss isolated from Minnesota, USA - S1T2_Fd - Sphagnum fallax MG (SPAdes) (version 2) | ecosystem: Host-associated > Plants > Peat moss >...
GTATGATTTTGTTTCATACTTGACTCTTCAAAAATGGGATATACCTTGCAAACAATGTCATATGTTGATTTCACCCTATATTCTAACATGGGTTCACACTTGGGCCAAGGGCACAGGCAAACTAGTGTAACTTACTTTTGCTTATGGCTCCTTCCTTAACAGTTCTTCTGTCTGCCATGTCCCCTCTTCTTATTAAAAAGATTTTTAGTCCACAGCCACAAAACTCCCAGCTCCTTCAGATTTTTACACAGAAAAACATCACATAGAAAACGGTTACAATCATTGTTTGAGTACAAAAACCTTCAGATGGTTCAATCAATAAAGTGTAAAATACACAAGGGCAATGCCATGGTTTTCCAATGCAAATATTTTAATTGAAAATGTAAACATATATAACAATTCACACATCTAGTGTGGCATGTGCTGTAGGCACAAGTTTGAACCCATTACAAATAGGGCAAACTCCAAATGTGAACCTAATTTTGCAAGGTTCAATTTTTGAAGAGTTAAATATGAAAAAAATTCAGCCTTGAACTGATTTTCCTTTCCATAACCTGGTTTTTTGTAATTTTATTTGAATTTTTAGGGGAAAAATCACTTAAAATTTAATATCTCTTGCATCTTAGGTTCAAAACTTACAAAATAAATTTCATTAGATCTTGCTCATTGAGAGCTTTCCAACAAAACCAAAGGCACATTCCAATTCCTTTAAAAAAATTAGTTTTGGTTTAAATTTAATGTTTAATGAAAAAATCATTCAATATGCAATAACTTTACATTGCGAGTCCAAACACTAGGAAACCAAGCTAATGCACCTTACTCATCAATAGCTTTCCGAAGATACCAAGAATGCAGTTTCAAACACCTTGGTTTTGAAGCTCTCAGTGTCACAAAGTCAATCAAACTTCCTTACTTAATATTATAGATAGATGAAACAAGGACAACATTTGCCAAACCATATGGGATAAAAGTGAGGTGCTCTTGGGAATGTGTTAGTGAATACAATGGGAACTTGAAGAACATGTTGGGAGCATCATGAAAAATCATTGGGAACATTATGAGAACTTGATTAGAACATACTGTTAACATCATGGGAACCCATTGAGAACTTACTAAGAACACATTCGGAACAAGAGGAAAATGAGAAATCCCTCCTTCACCTTCACTCCCTGCAAACCCAAAAAATATATTGGGGCCGTGTTGAGCCTTCTCATTGGTTGCATGCAATTTTTATTTTGAAAATTGTTGGTCACAGATTTTTGCCTAGACTAATGGCTACGGCAAAAAAACTATGGGATAATCAGATACTGGCACACATATCAGGGGGTACTTATTGTGATTTGCATTAACTACATGGGGGTGCCTCCAATGTTCAAATTTTCTTTTTAGCAATGATCCAATTTCATTGGCTTGGCACACCACCGAAATTTTGACACTATGAAGGGTGTTCAGCACACAGGACTCTATTTTGAAGCATTTTTTCATCCCCTTTGGCTCAACTATATATCTGAAAGGAGTACAACAGTTGCCAAAGCATATGGGATTCAGGTAAGGTACCATTGGGAACACATTGGAAACAAAAGGAAAAATGAAACCAGAATTTTTTTATATAACCTACCTAGCCGGGTACTAAGAAAAGCAGTAACCTGCCAACACTGGTTTACCATGATCCCAATGTGGGGGAATGAAACTCACATGTAGTGAACATTGCTTTGAACTACTTTTCAATTAGGTTACTTTGACTTGAACCATAAATGTTTCCATCGATGGCCCATCAGGTACTTGAAATTGGCAACACACTAAACAGCCTTCATCAAGCTCTGTCCCGCGTAAATCCTGTGTGAGTTGGGGCGAAAATGCAACTTTTGTTATTTGTTTGCTCACTTCTGGCAATTAAAAACCTTTCAAATCATTTCATTTGAGAATTTAGAATTTAGAATTTCTCTTTTTGGCCAAATTTCGCCAGTAGGAAAAGGCCTGCTCAATGTCCATGCCCCCCAGTGTAAATGTGTTTCAGGAATTGAGTAAAAGGTATTTTCAAAACCCAGCACTCATTCTTGCAATTTTGGTTCTTTTCCCAAGTGATTCCAACATATTGTTCTCAAAATCAAAGTTCCGATTTCTTTTTAGGAGTACATGTGAATGAAAATTAATCCCATATTCTTTGAGTGTGTGTTGCCTAGCTGGAAAATGCATTAAACATTAAAACTTGTTTTCTTTTCTACCTCACATCACTATTAGTTAGCTGGAGTGAACCAACAGCCACCAATAGTTCACGATGAAGCCGTTCAAGCCAGTTTGGGGATGAACCAAAAACACATCATATTCCCCTGTCCAGGGATTTTTCAGCTCTTTCCTTTGCCCCAAATTTTTTCCCTCTTATGTACCTCCCTCACTTCATTTCCTGTTACTTCATCTCCAGAGCTCAGAAGAGCTCCTGAACTTGAATAGCACAAAGCTTTGAGGAGACATGAGACACAAGGCTTGAGGAAGGTGGAGAGGAAAAGGCAAGAAGAGTGCTTCATCCCAAATGTGGAAGCAAAAGAAGAGAGGTAAACTCCCTTGTTACTCTGCATTTTTTCTTCTCTATGTTTTTTTTCTTTTTTCTACTTGAAAAGAAGATGCCACTATCTTCATGCCACGTGTGAACACCACAACAATAGCCATTACGTGCCACTACTTGCCAATTTAGTTGAAAATTGTTTTATCAATATAGTCGAGGGATGTTGTTAACTACATTTGACTAATGGATGAATTTCATTTATGAACTAAGCATGACATTAGCCAAAAATATAATTACAATTTCAACTAGGTTGCAATTATATAAGTTGAACATTTCAACTATGTTGCAACTACGTAAATTGAACATTTGGTCAGTGGTTTGGTGACATGTGGCACATTGATAAAATGTGGGTTCAACAAATAGTTAAATCACATGTGGCATGCTCACAAATTTTGGGGTCAACAAATAACTAAATGACACATGGCACATTCACATCAATAGTTTAAACCACATGATGCCTAAACATAGGCTAGGTCTATACCTAAGCACCTAGGTTAAACCTAAACATAAGACATTTAATTTAAACTTAAGTTAGGGCTACACCTAAGCACCTATGTTAGGCCTAAACCTAAACCACATGGCAATTAATAAATGAAATCCTATTTCATTTGGTTTAACCTTTAAGGTTAAACATTTTTTATTGGTTCATCCCAAATGGCTATTAAATTTTCATGTTTATTTTGTTTTCCAACAATCTTAATGCACTCCTTTATATAGTTTGGATTCATGGAATGGAAACCAAACAATCTGGGATAAAGATTTTAATTGTGACCTAGGGTAAACACACCTATCACCAAACACTTAAGGATATTGGATCATTATAACTCTCTTGTCCATGGTCCATTCCTTTTGAAACTTAAAACAATTTTGTAGTCCTCCACCTAGCATATCTAAATCTATAAAATGTTACAATCTAATGGAAAATGAGCAAGATATGCCTTTTCAAAGTGAAAGGGGTTGAGTTTTGGATCTTTTCATAAATGTTCAATATGATTTTGAAGCTTAAGCTCTTCAACTATTGTTTTTTTATGTTTATCTTTAAATAAGTTTTATAGATTTTGAGATAGCGCATTTGTAGCCTTTGAAATCGTTCAAAATGAATGAAAAATGAACAAGATATAATTGCTAGAAATAAAAGGGGTCTAAAAACAAAATTTAAAACAAAATATCATTTTTTCTTTTCCTACATTCTTTGATTTTGAGGTTCAAAAAACATTTGTAGCTTTCTATTTTGCACTTCCAATGACATAAACAACATTCAATTTGGTGTTGAAATGAAGGAAAACTTGAAAGTGTTCAGTGATAAAGTACCATTTGTTGTCTACCCTACTTGTAACCCAATTGCAACTCAAATAGTTATAATCTAATTGTACAAGATAGTTTAAATTTAATTAGGCCTAGACCTAAATTAGTAATTTACCTAGCTTAAGGCTAGCTTCTTACCTTATCAATTATTTTAAATTGTATAGTTGTATAATTAAACAATTAAACATATTATTAAATAATATGGTGACTTTTATTTTAAATAATTGAATGTAGTTATCTATTAAATAATTAATTATCACTGATTTTTTTAAATTCGAAATTCAATATAAATTCTTATTAACATTTCATAAAACAAAGAATTAACTCAAACATAAATATTCAATAATAAAATTTAAATGATATTTTAATTACAGTAATTATTATAATGTTGTGATAATTAATAATTGACTACAATTACAACAAAAACATTAATAATAATATTGTAGTTACTAGGTAGGTTAAGCTAACTATTTAACTATTTTTATTCGTATTTTTATTTAACTTGTTAGAACTATTAAATGACCTAGTATAATAAATATTAAATAAAAAGACATTATTTTATAATATAGTAGTGTTAAATAAAAATAATTTCTGAAATTATATGATAATTTATTATGTCTCTTTACTAATTATTCTGAAAATGATAATAATTTAATCATAAATAAATAAATAAGGAATTTTAATAAATGAAAAATATTGGAACTTATAGCAAAAATTAAAATTAAATTAAAATTCCAAAAAATATTAATAATGTATCATTACATGATATGTTATAAACTAAATAATAAATTACACATGTATTGAACATATTCCAAAAACCATATTACTTAAATATCCTTACTTGATATGTTGTAAACTAAAATTGAATGTACATAGATTTTATAAATTTTGCATGCATGGAACATACACATTATTAAGATGACTTATATTTCAGAATTTCCTTAAAATTTTAAAATTAAAGTGTAATATTTATATGCACAAAAACATTCATCATACATGTTATCATTCATGTATACAAAAAAACTTATGTGTACCTTAATAATTAATGAATCTTTATTGTAATTTTAAATATATATTAAAGCATCATACATATATAAATGAATAAACATTAAACTTCCACCAAATTATGAATTATGTATCATTACTTGATTTGTTGTAAATTAACATTTGATTTACAAAGAAGAAATAAATTACATATATCAAACATACATTATTACAAACTCATATTTCAAAATTTCCTTAAATTTTATTTTCAAAATAAAATTTAATATTTAGATGCATAAAAAATATTTGCATCATACGCAAACATTCATTTTGCACAAATAGAATTTACATGTAACTTAATGTTTAATGAATTTTTATTGCAATTTTTAAAAAATATTGGGATATCATGTCTATACAGATTAATAAACATTACAATTCCACAAAAAATATTAATTATATATCATTATTTGATATGTTGTAAACTAAAATCCAATTTACATAAAATTATAAATAGGTGTATTGAACATGCACATTATTACAAATTTATATTTCAGAATTTCTTTAAATATTATTTGTGCACAAAAAATATTTGCATCATATAGATACATTCATTTTATACAAAAATAATTTACACATAATTGATCTACTAATGAAAGTAGACAATTTGTTTTGTTTTATTCTATTGCGTTGAAATTTCCCAAACCAAATTACTTCATATAATGCTATTGATATCTTTGAAAACCTAACAATGAATAGGGGTGCATTATATTGGGTTGAAATTTTTTGGTGCTATAATGCAAAGGTTATTGATTATTGAACAATTTTCTTAATAAACATTAATAGAATCATAAATAGAAATTTTATTTGAATCCAAAGGTGTACTTGGTGTTGTTGGAAAATAATCGCTAAGTTAGATTTAATGAAATTTATTTCATATTTTTCATATTTAAGGTGTGAAAGATATTGAATTTTGAATGAATTTTGTTGTTTAAAATTCAAACAAATTACAACAAATTGGGTTTAGAAGGGAAAATGAGTTGAGTGTGTTCACATTTGGGGCCAACAATACATGTTACCTTATTTATCCATGAAGGAAGGTAGTTTGTTTTGTTTTGTCATAATGATATCTTCCAAACCACATTGTCTTAAGTTATGTTATGGAACTTATCATCAAAAAAGTTCTCAATGAATAGGGGTGCAATGACTTGGTTAAGAATGTTTGGAGCTACAATGTGGAATCTACTAATTATTGAACCATTTTTTCCAATGAATTTTTTGAAAAACCAAGGTTGAAAACTATATTGGAATTTGGGGGCATTATTGGTATTGTTAAAAAGCCCTCACCGAGTTTGATTTAATAAAGTTGATTTTGTAATTTTGAGCCCTAAAACGTGAACAATATTATTGCATTTGGTGGGTATGTATTGTTGTTGGAAATTTAAACAAATTGCAAAAAGGAATTTGGAAGGAAAATTCAATTGAATGCATTCAAACTTGGGCCAATGACATAGGGTACAATAGTGTTTAATGAATTTTTATCATAATTTTAAACAAATATTAAGATATCATGTGTATTAAAATGAATAAACATTATAGTTGCACAATATTATTAATTATGTATCATTACTTGATATGTTGTAATGATCTATATAAAAATAATAAAGTACATGTGTATTGAACATAAACATTAGTACTAACTTCTTCTTTTTAAATTTAAACTTTATTTTGAAATTAAAGTTTAATATTTATATGCACAAAAAAAACCATTCATTTATACAAATAAAATTTACATGTAATTTAATGTTATCATAAATTTTAATAAATATTAAAATATTATATGTATAAAATTAAAGCTACCTATTAGTTGTTTAACCTAGTTGAAAGAGATAGTTGCAAACAAATTTATATTTCATCCATCCTCTAATACACTTTATCATCCAAGATAGTTGAATACTAGTCAATTTTTTTATTATGTGCCAATTAAAGAACCTTAGATGCCAAGAATATTTTTTAAATGACCCTTTAATTGAAACATGCTTCACATTGTTTACCAACATAGGTGGAAGTTCAACTTGGAAACATCATTGATGCCCAAATATTCAACAAATAACCATGCAATTGAAAAATGCTTTCAACTATATACCAATATAGTAAATGAATCAACTTAATTGGTAATTGCCATAATTTTATTTTTGAAAACAATTGAAACATAGTTGCAAATGTCATGTTGTTGAAAACTTTTGGTTAAAAAAGGGGGTTTTCTACTAATGATTATTAAACCAAATACAAAAACAAGAGTTAGAATAACATCAAAAGCACATGAAAGAAAAGTTATTGGAGCTCACAACTGATATTGAATCTCTAATTAAGGAGAGACAACAATCCAATGTGAAAATTTATGAGTTAAAGAAAAGAAATAATTAATTGGATGTAAATTTGGAATAAAGAAAGTCAGCTAAAGTAGAGACAAAATAGAAGTTGGAGGAAACAATTAAGAGACTTAGAGTAACAAAGTAGAAGAATTTGGAGTTGCACAATATGATTTTTGAAATAGACCATTAGGGAGACGAATTACGAAGTATCATTTGTATGGAAAGGAAAATTATAGAAAAGCAAGAAAAATTCTTACTTAAAATAGATATAGAAATAAAACAATAGAGTTTGGAGATTCAAGCCTTCAAGTGGAACAATGGAATATGTATGAAAGGTTAAATGAAATGGAAAGGACAATGCAAGAACATGAAAGTGTGCTAGTCTTTCAAAAGGAAGTAGTTGTACAACTTGGTAGACTCATTACCAAGATCGAGAGGTGTTCATGGAGAAAGCAAACAAACTTTAGAAGGAGGTATAAATGACTTAAATTGAAGTGCAAAAGTTTTAACTACAAATCAACACAGATTGGGAGGCTACAACAATGGCAAATTAGGCTAAGGTTAGCTAATAGAAGAAGGTCTTGTAGAATTAAGGGAAGCTCTAGAAAAGGTTGAAGTTGAATTGAAAAGGTGGCACTTTGAGCAAGTCAAAAACTACGTCAATGTTTTAGATGTGGCATATCAACAAAAAACACCAGATGAAGAAACTGAAGATGATGCTACCATAAAGGGAGAAGCTAGGCAAGTCGAAAAGGAAGGTAAATTGACTAAAGCAGTTGAAAAGGGGAAACAAATTCCTACATATGCAAATATAGTGGACATATCTTATGAAGATGAAACCACTCCGCTATCACAACTTTACTCTCAAAGTGCAATCAAGAAAGAACATGGTAATGTAAAAATAGGTACAAACAAAATGGGAGCATTTAAAAAACAAACAAAGGGATTTCAGAGGTCGGAAATTAGTACAAGAATAGAAGGAGTGGAAACTTGAATGAGGAAGCTTATTTTTGGAACTATCCCACCATAAGTAGAACATCCTACACTAGCAGAGAGAATAGGTATTAGACCTTATACGAAAAATGATATGTTCCACATGATGTTAAAAATGGAGTACAACATGCTAGTGATTCCTATTCCTTACATGTATCACTTGGTGCATCATTTCCAAATTTGTCTACAAGTAGGAGTAACACCACCTATGTTGGGAGCACACATCACAAAGACCAATTTCTTTCCATGTGGGCAATAAATGATCTAGAATGGAGAGAGTATCTAGCATATAACATTATGTGTTACTATATCCAATACCACCAACCTAGAGGATACAATGCCTTAGAATTTGAAGTAGGGTGTTTAAAATTCTACACTTTACGACATTACTATAAGTTGGAGATTACATATGAGGACTACTACTGTCATCATCAAACCTCTACATCTAGCCAACCCTCTTTCATTATGACACAAATAAAGACTGTATTAAACCATTTTAGGAGTAGAGCCAAAAATAACTCGAAAAGTGGGAACAAGTCATGAATAATTGTCAAGAATTAGCTTGTCTTAGTAATGTCACAAATTGTGCCATGGTTTCTATCATCTAAAGGATTATTGAAAACAAGCTGACCAAGTATTTTGTTCAAGAAACACACTTGGGAGTCAATGACAATTTATCTCTACGAATAGCTATCTTAAGGATGTGGCACTTGGTGGAGAAGTTGTCCAAACGACTACATGTTGGTAAGATCATTCAATACCAACAGTGTATGCCACACCATATGAAGATTGATCAAACCAACAAATACTTTTGAAGGCAACAAATTACATGTACCAAGGAAGGAGCTGAATCTTCAGACATTGAGATTGACGACTTCCTAATTCCAACATTGTTGATATTCTATGCCAAATCAAGATGTCTTAGGAGTTAGGAACATGTAGTGACGTAAGAAGACTGTTGTACAATGCTATAACTTATGTAGTTGTGTCGGGACACTAAAACATTAAGAGGGGGATAATGTAAGGGAAATACTTAAGCATGTTGACATAGTAATAAGATTAGGAATACTAAATAGAATCCCAACAAAAAAATTTTGAATTGTCAAAATGTAGTAGGTCAATAAGAACATATAAATTAAATTTATTATGTCAACATGATTGACAAATTATCGTAATTGCATAACAATATGACATGAAATAATTACAACTACTTCTTGTAACTACTAAGGGGCATGTTGACACAAAAATAAATCTACCATGAGAGATTTTGTGGGGGCTTTTTAAAAAAAACAATGGGGTATGTGTCTAGGAATGAAAAGACTACTCTATGAATGGGATGCATGTGTATAATTTAATGAAACTTGAATGTTTTTTTAATGTTAACATTATGATTATGATATCCATTAATCAAATGGTGTAGTAAATTGTACTTCTGTAATAACGAAAGGAAATTCTCCAACAATTTAGATTTCCTAATTTAATATTTTTACTTGGTATTTATATTAATGGAGTAGGACAAGAATCTAGAATAGTGCAAAAAATGTATCTCTAACAACCTTTTTTTTTCATGCTTATAACTCATGTAAGTAGAGCGAGATATTCCCATAATTTTGTACCATGCAATATCACAAACATCTCTCACAATTTTTTCACAATTGCCTCCTCTTCCATGTAGCCTCTTAGGAATATCCAACGTGTGCACAATCCAATTTTTGAATCATTTGTTTTAAAACTTTTGTCTAAGAAAAATTGTCACCTCATGTGGAAAATGCTAACAATAGTTCGATGAGCAACACATTTTAATTCCAACATTATGACACACTTCGTTGCTCAAAATCTTTTTCATCCTTAGAATTGGGTGTTTGGATTCACTTTCCTTCCTTTTTCTTTTGTTGAATGTCTTTTTTTTTTCTTCACCCCAATTGCTCTTTCTTCATCTACCTCGAAAACATAGCTTCTATCGTATGAATAGAGGAGTGCATGTAAGGATGTACCATTGAGAATTGTTTGAATTATTAGTCATTTCCAAATGGTCATTACCACATAGATGTTTTTTGGACAATAAAGAATGGCCAAACCAATGTGAGTCTCACCGAGAATGTTGCCAAGGATGACCTCTTTTGAATCAAATGCCATCAAGGTCCAGATTCTTTAAGGTGTACCACTAAGGACAAAAATGATAATCTTTGATGGAGTCCTTTTTTGTCCTATATTTTGATCCCCATTAATATTAATGAATCAAAATATGTCAAATTATTTATAAGTACCATATGTTAAACCACTACAATTTTAAATTCCATCAATCTCATCCATTTTGCGTTTATAGATGGTCAAATAAGACTATGCAAAGGAGTACAAAAAGGGTGACAACATGACAATATTTTGGTACTCCTTAAAGAATTTGGACCCATCACATGTCCTTTCGCAACAAAAGTCCCATCGCAATTTTGAAGATCAAATTCCTTCCCTTACCAGCCACAATGCCCAACTAGCGAAATGTTTTTAAGGGATGTGTTTTCCAAATCTAAGCAGGTTCCAACCTCTTCATTATTCACACTATCGTAATTTAATTTGCTACTATCACTAGACTCAGTCACAAACAACATAGGCAAATCACTTGGTATTTCCCTTACCTCTCCACACATTTGGATTTCATATTGACATTACCCCTTCTTCTAACATAGATTTTTAACAACCTCATTGTGAGTGGGATCTATCAAATGCATTATTGAAAGTGTTCCTTCATGTTTCTTTGACACTTGAAATAATGGCCAAAAACATTAATTTCCAACTAATGATCCAAAATTCTTGGAGCTTGGAGTCGAGCTAAAAAATGGTTGCTACAAAAATGATTAGAAGATAGCCTCTGGATTTACAACAATGCATACCTCCCCTCCAAGAGCCCCATAAACAATGATTGTACAACCATCCACACAAGTACCATATCCAACTTTGATTTTTCCACTATCAATCAATAAATCATACAAATCAATTGAAGCCCTAGACATAGGAAGTCCATCCATTATTTTTATTATCCCTACAAATCGATGCTTCATCAATCTCATGACCAACAAACATAATTACTAATGAGATGCAATCTTTTTTAATATAACTTTGATTCTTACATATAGGATTCACTTGATGATTAAACTCAAAAATTATGTTGATTTATAAAATTTTATGAAATCTGAAATTTATTCCATCAGAATGAAAATAAGAATTCTAGATTATTGTTAACTCTTTTGACGTTCAATTTAACACGATTTAGGATGTGGTACTCGCCTTAATACGACCTAATGGTTGTCAGGTCATATTTCCAAAGACTTATTTGAAATACGACTTGGTGGCCACCAAGTTGTATTTCAAAAAACTTATGAGAAATATGACCTTGGGGCTACCAAGTTGTATTTTGAAAAACTTATGAGAATTACAACTTAGTGGTGGCCAAGTTGTATTATAGGAAACTCATTAGTGATACCACTTAGTGGGCACAAGTTTGTATTTGAGGAGTCTTACGTATTCATGGAAACTTATTAAAAGTATGACTTGGTGGTTGCTAAGTTGTATTTCAGGAGACTATGTTTATGATTACAATCTAGCGGTCATTGCGTTGTCTCTTCAATATTTGAATGCAAGATTGACTTGGCAAGTATGAAGTCGTATTTCTCTTATGTCTCCTAAGTTATGACTTAACGACTACTAAATAATATTTTAGGAATGTTTTAAAAATAAGACTTGGTGGCCGCTAAATCACATTTTTGTCTATTTTTGGAAACTTGGTGGCCACTAGGTCACCTTTTGGTTTGTTTTTGGAAATGTGACTTGGTGGCTACCAAGTTGCATTTTGGTTTGTTCTGGAAATGCCACTTGGTAATGGCCAAGTGGCAATTTTGGTCTAATTCTTGTGACCTATCTCAATTTGATTGAAGTATTAGGAAATCGTGACATAACTTATAACTTATGCTAATGTAAGGCCATGACTGAAGAATGATGAATTTAGTTGAATTTTGAAATGTACTGACATGAGATCTTAGATTTTATTTCCAAGACTTGATGGTTGTTAGTCATGTTTAAAATTCGAAAAAAAAATTGCAAAAATTGAACAGATAGGATGCACCTACAAGAATTACTCATGTTAGTAGTGTAAGGGTCATGGAAATGAGAATGATTCGTTAACATAATGCAATACAAGAATTTAAATCAATAATTGCATTATAATGAGAGCATTGAAGCACATTCAACAAAATGTTTTGCTATTTGTAATGAAATGAAAAAGAATAACCATGGAGGAATACCAAATTTCATGAAGAGTATTAGGAGGCCAAATCAAGTAAATACAAGATTCAACATAATGCAAGACTTGGTTAAAGTTTTACATGGATAATTGTATAGGAATCAAAGAATCATTGATAGTAATGATATTCCTATCAAGGTCCAATCACGTTATTAAGAGCCACATGTGCCCCCTTAAACTAGTGCTTTATTCTTAGAATATTTTAAAAATCTTTTTAATACATCTTTCAAAAAATATATATTTAAATTTTTTTAAATACTATTATGTTAAGGTGCATATTTGATTAAATTCTCCTAGTCTCGACAATGTTTTGTCTATGATTTTATTGTTGTAATCAAATTGTGTTAGGTAGATTTTATTATTGGTACAATGACCCCTAGATTGCCTACATGCACGATGTGTTCAATGGGTACCACAACTTGTCGAATGGCACATCAAAAATGGTGGTGCATGAATGGGCATGTGACTTGAATATTGGTTTTGAGAACTTGAGTTTATGGATTGTCGGCATGTCTATCATAATGCATTATTAGTGTCCTAAGACATTAGTTTATGTGCATGTTACTTATGTTATCTTCCAAAATACCATAAATCAGGTGAAAAGACAATGTTCTAAAGATCTAGTTAAGCTCAATGATGAACTTAAGAAGCAATTTCCTATGTAGGATGTCATGGATGCTTTGGGTGTTGTTCATTTATAGTATTGGCTAAAATCCTCATGTGAGGTGACCTTCCATGTTCATATGGCTATTTTGAAAGGGTTTTACTGTCAACCTAAGAAGCTTGGATCCTAGTAGTACTTGATGCAAATATTCTAGACTTGTAGTCTTTTTTCTTCAAGATTTAATATCTTTAATGTTCAATGGGCTATGGATTGGCCAATGGATTTAAATCTAGTGTCAAGACTTTGGAAGAAGCTATTTAGCAATGTTTTATTATGTGCCCAACTTTTTGAGTTCATGAAAATGGCAAATTTGGCTATAAATCAAATTATGGGTTTTATGGAAAATGAAAGAACTTTCTCAACCTTGATTTTCATGAAGACAAGATTACACAACCATATGTATGAACATTTGGATCTAGTGGTTCAGATGTTTACACAACTTTTTTATATTGTTGATACTTTTCCTTGTGATGATGCCATCATAACTTGGACCAAGGAGAAAGCAAGGTGGGTCTTTGGCTTGATGTGTTTTATGTTCAATGCCTTTGGGTAAATTTCTCCTTCCATGTTCCCATTTGATTTGATTTGTATGATTGAACTAATGTGTGGCTTGCAAGTTAAGATCATGTGTTGCCATTGGGTGTAGTGTTTTCCCAGATAAGGGTTCAACTCCTTCACATGATTTGTCAATTTATTTTTCAATTAAGTTTACCACTCCAATTCTCCAACACTCACCAAATGGCTCCAAGTTTTCTTTTCCTATTATAGTTTAAATTCAGATTTTGTCAAAACCAAATTAGCCACTATTCACATACACAATACATCTTACAATAGCCAAATACACCACACCTCCAAAGAGAAAATAATCATTTTTATTTATGTATTTATATTTTTGTATAGCCAATCAAAAGATGGCCATGCTTGTGATTGTAGCCCACTAGTCATTTTTGTAGCAATTCATAAGTCACAAAACATTCTTCACCCTCTAAATGAATTATTTCAATAGTGAAAAGGATATCCCCCCAACACATAGAACATTGCTTGGATTTTTCATTTGTGTTGTCAATTCCCTTACCTACCTAAAGAAACCTTTTTTTAGCAAGTGGGAGCTTCTATGGTGGAAAGTATTAGCCAAGTTATACTAGGATCTTTTGGGCAACAAATAGTACTAGCTAGCCTCTCACTATTTCTCTAAATCTTAGTTCTATTTTATGCAAGAAAAAGGCTTATAATCAAGCCTTTTTCTTATACAAAATGCAACCCAAAAAGTTTAATAAAGCAAAATGGCACAATATGAAATAAATCATCAACAAAATTGTCTTGTCACACCCATATCCATTTACAAATTCGTTTTTTCCCCTTTGAAGCTCCTACAAGTAAATACAAACACTCTCTCTTAGAACCATGAAACCCAAAGATATTCCTTAGAATTTTTTGATTACTCGAAACCCAATATAAACTCGTCATTCTAACCACTGATGAAATCCTTATTGTACTTCATCATTTCATTAATATAACCCCTAAAAATTATTTATGAACTTACATTATTTCCTCTGAAACTTATGGTTCAACGAAAATTTATTGTTTCAAAAAGAAATACTAGTTCATAGCAATAGGGCATTCTTCCCTAAACCATACAACGTTAAGACTCTAAACCCCTATTCCTATCAATTTTTTGTGCTAAAAGAACTACAAAACCAAAAACATTGAAAAGGAGATTAGTTTTTTACTTTTATGCCCTTCAACACATTTGGAACACCATCATATAGTTACTTCCTACACTCCATAACTCCCATCCTTCAAATCACAATGCAAAGCCCAATCACAAACATTAGAAATCAATAATAAAAAAACAATTCTCAACATCGAGTTTGTCAAAACCAAAAATCACCATAACATTGTCATTTCCCATCATCTACACAAACATGTAAAGAAAAACAATCCACAAGATGTTTTCTCCCATCACCATCAACTGGCGAAAGTTTGTTGTTTTCTAAATTTCAGCAGTTGATGTGATGATGTTTCATCCATCTAGGGTTTCATCACCCTAATTTTGTGCACATTGCATCCACCCTTGGGCTACTACCCTCAAGGCTATGACCTTCAAATTAGGGAAGGTCTTTGGGATAAGGCCTTCCTTCATACATACCATAAAAACACTTTTCACTTTTCCCCTTCAATTGCATGTGGAACCTCCTAAATGATTTTCAAAAAGTGCACATTCTTGGAAATGGCCTTCCCCCATACATACCATAGTGCACTCTTCATTTTTTGCCTTCAATTGTATGTGGAACCTCTTGAATCATTTTCAAAAAATGAACATCCTTGGTGAAAGGCATTCCCCCATACATACCATAGTGCACTTTTCACTTTTTACCTTCAATTGTACGTGGAACCTCTTGAATCATTTTCAAAAAGTGAACATGAGATTTTTTGGGGGAAGACCTACTCCTTTAAGTTTTCAAAAGTATCTCAAGCTAGGTATCTTGAGCAAGATGTGTTCCTTGTGTTGTCTTAAAGTTTGTAGGTAGGGGACTATTGCTTTGGGCCCCATACTTTTCAAAACCTTGTAAGGGCCTCAAAAAGAATGGGAAATCTGCTAGAACATTGAGCCAATATTTCAACATTTAACAAAAAAAACCCATCAATACCCTACCTATATAACAAGCTTGGCTAAAATTATATCATTTTAGAGATGTCAAAATTTTAATTATAGGAATTTATCCCCAAAACATATTTTGTGAAGGAAAATCAAAGATCTTTTTAAATATTCTATGAGCTAAACCTTATTGTTCCAAGTTGTTTAATTATTATGTAGAGACCTGCCAAACTTGTTATTCACCTATGGTATTTAAGTGGGATAATACAAATAATGGGGGAGTGAAAGATCATGGAACCATACCTTAAAATGCTTCACAAATGAACACAAATGGGGCTTGTGATATGACAAGCTTGTACCAACATTTTTTTTCCTACATTGGGAAAAAACTTTGCAAAAACATTACAATAGTCCACCTCCAAAAATGAAATGGCCTTTACTTTGAATGAATTGGCTAATCCTTGGGATTACCAGTTATTTGATGAACCTGTTTCTCACGGTTGTGATATTAATTTCATTTTGTATAAGAGAAGGGCATGTACTCAAGTCCTTTTCTTATGGAAAGCAGAGCTAAGATTCTTTCATTTACAAAATTAATGACATGTTGGCTAATACCTTTTGCCAGTTTGAAGATCCCAATTTAGCCTAGTTGGTACCTTCCAATACAAAAGATTCCACTTGTTGAAAAAAGGTTTCTTCAAGTAGGTAAGGAACTAAAAATATAAAAGAAAAATTCAGGCAATGCTTTATGGCATTAAAAATTTGATTTTTGGTAAATTGATTAACTATAAATTACACCAAGAAAGTTTTGATGCACATGTATATTTGGATGATGATGGATGGTGTCAAATTATTCCATTGGTTTTCACTGACATGGACTAGTTTCATTCATGCTAATTACATAATCAACATAATGATTGTGAAGCTCCTTAGCATTCTTTAATGGATTTAAAAACCAAGCCACACTTAATGTTTAGGTCTTAAAGCTAGCATTATTTTAGCATTCAATTAGGGCCACCTAATGTAACCCTTTGTAACTTTTGGTGTCTTTCATCATCACACTAACACCATTATTGCCTACCGTTCTATTTCTTGTCCAAGAAATTTGATGATTCTTGTCATTGCGTTATCATCGTTGAATGTTAAAGCACATCCAAACTTACAAGATGGAGGTAAACTTTTTTTTTTTCTCATTCTTGCAATTCAATTTTGTTGCAAGCTTTCTCATTGTTGTGGTTGTAAGTTTTAGTGTTGTGTTGAAGTGTTTTGTTGTTGCAAGTTTTGTTGTTGCAAGCTTGGTCATTGTTGAAGTGTGTTGTGTTCAATGAACAAATTAGAGAGCAAGCATTTGCTACTTTCCATCAAGTTTCTTCAACAATTCATAGATATACAATTTCTTTCAATCTCAATTCTTTCAAGCTCTCTTGTGTTGTAACAATTTCAAGCTTTAGTGTATTGATTCTTAGGTGTTCTATGAGTAAACAAGAGATGAGGCATTGATGGTAGGTTTTTTTCTTTCATTATTTGTGAGCCTCAATGTCTAGTTTCTCTATTTGTCTTTGTGTATGAATGATTATGTGTATGTTTTGTTAGTGCAGGTTTCAATGTATCATGAATCAATATCAATGGTAACTAGTGATGGGTCTTTTTGTCATTGTGGTTCAAGCTTTACATGAGCTATTTGCGTTGTCTCCATTAAGCTTACAACTCAAATTTCATATATTGTTGACATTTGTTATATTATATGGCTACAAATTATCACATAGTTTGTTAGCAATTACCAAGGAGTTGGAACAATAAATGAAGCCACGATTAACTACATGGTTCAACCATTTCTTGTTAATTGAATATGATGATTGTAAGTGGATTGAACATTTTAGCATATCGAAGGATAATTTTTAAAATATATATGTAACTATGTGAGGCCTTTGATTTCAAAGCAAAATACAAAGTATAGAACCCAATCTTCATGTCCGATCTACAAGTTTACATAGGGTACAAATATCTTAACTTGTATTGAATTGTTTGTCATTAGACATTCTACTATAGGTCTTGTGTTTTATGAAATGGTGATGAGAATCAATGTAGTTTTTAAAAAATCATTACATAACTTGTGCATGATAAGGTGCAAGTTGTTGTGATGGATTTAAAAAACTTGTGTAGCATGCCCAATGTGATGAGTGCTATAGATGGAACTTATATTTACATACCAAAATCAGAAGTTGGTTTTTTGAAGGACTATTATTATCACAAAATAGGGGTTACAACATTGTGGCTTAACCTATAGTTGACAATGAAAAAACATTTTTAGATATTTATGTGGGACTACTCAAGAATGTGAATGACTCCTATGCGTTGAGAAAGTCCAATTTGTATCAAGGTGTACAAAATGAGGCATTTTTTGAGATGGTTGTTGCATCACAAGATGGAGTGCCTCAATATTTGCTTGTTAACAAGGCATACCAATTACGTTTTTGGCTCATGACCTTACATAAAAAAGAAGGGGAACATTTCTCAATTTTGGAATTGTTGTAAAATTGCAAACATTGTGGTATGCACAAGTGTGAGGAGTGATCAATCCATGAGTTGTATGCCTTGTTGGATTGTTGAGCAAGCCACACATTTCTTCACAACCCAATACTTTATGACAACTTATGAACAATATTCCAACAATAAGAATGAACCACATGTGCAACCTCAAACATAGAAAAGAGAGGTTAGTAGTTGATAATGCATTTGGAATCATGAAATAAATTGTTAGAAAACTTTTAAAGAAGACATAATTGCATGTAACAATTGTGCATGATGTTTTTAGTGCTTGTTTGTTACTCCACATTTAATATTTAAGAGAAGAGAGGTAGACGTTGAAGAATTCATGTGGGTGATTCAAATGGAATCTAAAATGCAATATGTTAATAATGCATTGAATAGATTGAATCATGGTGAAAACAATGCTCACATCCAAGGTAGGAACTCTCAAGTGAATGACACCACCACAACTTAGTGATCTACCTTGGTGCACAACACAATTAAAATGTCCAACAAATAAAAAATTTGGTAGTTGCATGAGATAATCAATTATATTTCATTCTCATCCTTTCAATTTGTGTCTACAAACACAAACCTTTTTATTTATTTTGCAATTTATGATTCTAAATCTTCATGTGAAGTAGGTCATTAGTATAAAACCATGGTTTTTATGTTGGTCTTTAAACTAGTTTTAACCAAGTTTTCAATCATAATGAACAACGGACAATTTATTTTCAATTAAAACAAACTAGTCATTTATGCCATAAATTTGATTGAATTCATATCACTAAAATGATTGAAATATGTCTTGTTTGACTTAAATAAAAAAATTCGAGATGATTTAACATCCTATGTGGTGAAATAAATAAATAAACATAAAAAAATATATTTTGAAGACTTGTCATGGGTATGAGTTGTTACATTGCCATGAGTTTGTTGAATCTATTTTCAACAAGAATTGAACCCCAAGTTCTTGGCCATACACTAATGTTTTAATCATCCAAGCACAACATCACTTGGTGAGAAATATTGATATCCATATACATATGAACATTAGATTAATTTTAAATATGTAATTCAAAGATTCAAATTTAATCATTTAAATTTTGCGTTTGAATGATAAATTCAAATGTAATGTCTTGATGTGAAAATTTCAAATTTCATGTGTCAAAAAATTACATATTAATTAAAAATATTTTGCAATTAACTAGAAATTAGAATATAATAATTTACTTTTAAAGAAATTCAATCTCATAATTACATATAATTCAATAGTTTCTTTAATTTCAAATGTCAATACATTTCATAATGAAGTTGATTGAATTATTATTATTATTATTATTATTATTATTTATACTTAGTATTTAAAAAATTCATTTGTTAATAGAACGTATGCCTTTGCCTATCCATGTCCATTTGTCCTAGAATGGATGCCCAGCAACCTATGCAAGCTTATTGACTTTTGAAAGAGAAGCTCAATAAGGCCATTTTCTCATCTTGAAGCCAAAGACTTGATTACATAAATCACAAGCAGCATGGCATACTTGCATAGTCAAGGTGTGTTCCACAGGGATTTGAAAGATAGTAATGTGTTAGTGCATGAATACTCCAATAGTTTGCACACCAAGTTAACAGATTTTGGTGCACCTAATATGTTGATGTTCATCACTTGTATATAGTATGGGCACTCAGTATTGGAGGGCACCATAAATTTTTAGAGCTATGAAAGACTATAGGCAATTTGAGTACACAGCCAAGGCAGATGATTATAGCTTTGCAATGGTTTGCTATGAAATCCTTTCTAGAGAAGAGCCATTTGAAGGTCATCAAGCGTTTGATTTCTTGATAGTAAAATCTGGCATACCTCCATGACCTTCCTTGCCAGGTATAACTCAAATGATCCCTTGAACATGTTGATTTGCTAGTTGTTGGGATCATGTGCCAGAATGTTTGAAGACATTATCACTAAGTTACAATATGGTTTGTAATGCTTCAATTCCTTAATTGTGGAAATAGGCTTTCCAAATTACTTGCATGATCAATATTTGAACTCAAGTGACAAAAACTATTTCAACATTGTGAGTGTTGGTTTATCAAGTGTATTCCAAATTGCAGGCTGCATGTGACCTGTGTAATATTCTTACACCACCCACCACAACAAAAACATTCCCAAGATAACCCACTTCTACAATCTTTCAAATCAAAAGCATCAACTAAAATGGTCAAAAACTGTACAAAATGGGAACCGCTACTAAAAGATGTAAATGTGAATTCAAACAAAGTTTTGAATAATCAAATGAAATGTCCAAATTTTGATCAAGAGGAAAATTTTCCAAGGATAAATTAAAAAACTGCCTAGTGGAATTTGAATGCAGAATCTAAAGGTATATAGAATAAAAAATCATGGTGTCAAAGGAAAACTGGGGGAAGAAAATATTTATGCAGCAAGGGGGGTGGACAACATAAGAATAAGATTCCTTGACTTTTCCTTACAAAGTGTTTATGGGAAATTTCAAAATCATTTTGGAAAGCAAATTAAAAAAGAACTTCTAGCTAAAACTTGCATTCCAATAAATGTTCATTTTGCAAAATTTTCCCATGAATAACTTGCCAAGAAGAATTAAATCAAAGTCTCAATGTGCCAAAATAGTCCAAATGTAAATCAAAAACCATTTTAACTCTATGAGGACTTAAAAGAGCACACAAAATATACTACATTGGTAATATATTACAGTTCCCTGTATTTTCAGATTTACTCATCTTTCATTTTTTCTATGTTGCCTAGAGTTGTTTCAGCTTTCACTGCGGCAGCTTTAAGTTCACTTTCAGTTGGCAGAAGCCCCAAGAATGGAAGTGGAAGCAATGATGATACATTACATAACACTAATAAGAGGGCCAAGTTTTGGAAATTCTCACTTGTTACACCGAGAAGCTGTGTCAGCGCTGCCCCAATAAGCCCACCCAGCACAGCTCCTCCATTGGAAATTGACATTAATGTTGCAAACAAAGTTGCTTCAACACCAGGTGGGCATAGCCGTGCTGCTAGCACCAGTATAGGCATGAATGATAC
>Ga0209208_10003880_pt1 | contig 21367 bp, 17 predicted proteins | sample S1TSphfallax_3_FD_187694 | JGI IMG/M metagenome (GOLD analysis project Ga0209208, IMG submission 187694) | Host-associated microbial communities from peat moss isolated from Minnesota, USA - S1T2_Fd - Sphagnum fallax MG (SPAdes) (version 2) | ecosystem: Host-associated > Plants > Peat moss >...
TCACATCAAACATTTACATCTTTGAGAGCTAAATATATTGTAACAACATTCAATGCAAAAATAGAAAAACTAGTCATATACCAATATACAAATCTTCAACATTATCCTTGTCAATGTTCATGATCCACCTTCAAAACTTTTTAGATTTAATGTCAACTTTTTGTCTCACAATAATAGTTGGTGATTTCAATATTGGCATATTGAATCAAAACTCAACATAACCAAATAAACTTCAAGATTCTATGGACCTATTCTCAATGGAACTTCAAATTAAAGAAATCACAACAATTTATGAAACCCAAATTGATCACATTAGAACAAATGCCCTCACTTAACAATGCATGTCAAGAGTTGTTGTAGCTTATTGGGCTGACCATAAACCAATATATTTTGCATTTAAACTCCCAAATGATATGTCCAACAATATCACCACATAAGTAAATAAAAACCCTTTTTCTAGAAATTATTGACAGTAATGACAAAGCAAAATAGCAGTGAGAAATTGAACTTGTAATTCATGCATGTTAGGGCAGAGACATTACACAATTTTAGCTGCTTGCTTTATTATACTTTCTCTATTGTATGAAGTTCAGTAAGAGGGTTGATATTGAGATGGCAAGTTTTGAGAAGCTGCTGAACTATACCCATCTAGGCAGCAACAGACCTAACTAGGAACTTCAGCCTGTTTCACAATCAGATTATCATGAGCTTGTCCATGTTGGTTGCTATATAATGCCCATCTTCAAGCCATATAGAGAGCACATGTTATGTGAAGGCATCGGTTTTTAATTTAAATCAAATGAATTAAAAGATTTCAGGCACCTTCTATATTTCTGGACTACATAGTTCAAGATGTGGCCAAATTTTCAAAAAATAGATAAAATTTGATGATAATTGTTTTTCCAAAATCATTCATTTGGGAACACTTTTTTTGGCCACCTTCCTTGGCTGTCTTGTTCTCTCTCGGTGTATGCACTTGTTGTAATCTCTTGAGCTATGTCTTAAAGATTCACCACCAACCTCAGCTACCCACATAGATGTGGAATTCTCAACTACTGTCAAAATCTTGTCCCCCATTTTGGTTTCTCACCGATCTGGGTTTGAGTTTCTTTGCAACTTGAGACCTTGGAAAGGACTGCTAGAATTTTTGTATTGTATGTGGACATTGCCTTACACTCAAAAAAAATTCCTCCTTGGCAAGAATGGCACCTTACTGTGTCCTTGTCTCCTTCTCAAATGAATCACAGTTGTCTAAATTTCTAACAGATCTGTGCACTGGGTAAGGACCTCGACCACAGCTTGGGTCCAGTGTGCTCATCTCCCGCCTCATGCTGGGCCCTCATTCCCAGAACAGCCTCCAGAAGTTCTCAATCCTTACCCTACATGTAAAGACCTCATATAGCTTTTGTAGAGTAGTTGGAGGGCACTTCACAGCCCATAATTTTTCCTCAACCAAGGATGGTTGTTTTGAGGAAACATGAGCAGACATTACATTTTTCAAAACACCTGCTGTTTATGCAGAGCCCTTGTTCCCTTGAAGCCCACAGCATCAGGCTTCACTTACCACATTTACTGTGTGAGACATCGAGGAAGAAGACTCCAGAACATAGAAACCAGTGGTGTGTGGTTCTTTGAGATTATGCATAACCTCAAGTTCTAGTTTTCAAAGAAATTCAAAATAGAAAAACTTGCAATTCCAGGTTTTTGAAATTCTTCAGAATTATGAAAACCTTGCGTTTCGGGTTTTTGAAAATCTTCAGAAATAATAAAACCTTGTGTTTCAGGTTTTTGAAAATCTTCAGAATCAAAGATTGTGCTGGGCTTTGGAAACAATTCAAAGAACCAGCTGGATTCATAAAACCAGCACTTGACGGCATGTTCTTTGAAATTTTAGGATTCCAATTCAGGGTCAAAACACATTCTATGATTCAAGAACTCTTGAACATGTTTTGTTTTGGGACTGCAATTCCTACAAGCATTTCAGAGGTGATGATGCTTTTATGTGTATTCTTTCCATCAGGGCTCTGGAACCTGATTTGTGCCTTTGCCCCTTAATGACCACTTTGGGTTTTGCTCTTCTGGCTTGGACTGCCCAGGTTCTCTCTCTTTGTTCCTTCTTTTCCCCTTTTGCTGGGTTTTTTGTTTAATGAAGCTTTTGACAGGGTTTCATCATCTTTCCATTCCTTGAACTGACCATGGTATCAATTAATCCATGGACACACTTTGAATTGCAAAGAGCTTGGTATTTACACTCAAATTTGTCAAACTCCACCATCTCCACACTCTTGTCATCAATATGCTTCCTACATGACCCATTCTTATCATGTGAATATTGCATTTCCTCAATAGTTCTGAGTACAACCAATTTGTTTTACAAACACATTGATTTGCACACTCTTCATTATGTTTCCTCACATTGCATATGGTGGTTGATTCACTCAATGTCTGTTTCCTCATCGATGCACACACTTGTACCACCAGCTTTATTAATGTCTATTTTCCACTCCCACTATTAATTAGTTCATGAAAATTCTCACAAGATCATTTTGACTAACACCCCATCCATCAAATTCCTATTTCTTGAATAACAACACCCGTTGGCCAAATTGCACACCAAGGCAAAAAGATGGTGGTTGGAATGAATGATTAGTGATGGCCTAAAGCAAGTACACTAAGTGACCCAAACACTTGTTAATCCTTTTTTAGCACAAAAATATTGAACCTCTTTTGTGAATGTAGTAGATCCATAGTATGACAAACTCCAAACACAAGAAAATAACTAAATGGTATGCTTACAATTTTTGGTCTAGTGTATTATTAGAGTCACACATGCTTCAAGAGTTTAGGTAGCCCACTCCCCAAACCTGAAACCCTAGTGCTCACAATTGAGAACTTTCAAGGTGGGTTGAAGCCATGAAGTTATTACAATTTAGTTGAGTGAGAGAAATGGATCAATGGTGTGATAACCTACTTGAGTAAAAGAAAGGGGACAATCGAACCAGCAGCTATTAAGGTTCCCAATGAACTAGTGAGAAAGTTGAGGAGCTTTTCTTAGTGAAGGTTTTTTATTGACCAATCAGGAACAGCCAAGTGGACCATAATATCCAAATGGACAACTCTGATTGCATGCCAGTCATCACAAACCTATGTGCTGGCTCTCCACTTGGCTGCCAAGTGTACTTTGTTTTTTGGGGGGTCAACCTTGGACCATGTTCATGCAGGGTTGCACGTAGTTACCCTTGACTTTAAATGATAAGCAAAATTTCCAAGAAAAGAAACACAAGGGAAAAAAACAAGCAAGAAAGAAAGAAAGAAAGAAAGAAAAGGTAACAACAAATGTCAAGAGCTGGTAGAAATGGGTTGGTGAACTAGGGTTCACCAAACCCTAGACCCTAAACCCTAAACCTAACCATGGTAAAAACCAGTGTTGGGCAGTTCTTGACCTTTTTTTTTCTCTACCAATGTTCCAGTTCTTTAAAAATGTTTCCCCCGATTCTGGTTTTTAAATTTTTTTGCTTTGGGTTATTTATTTATTTATTTTAATTAATTTTTTTGGGGTTTTGGCCAAGGTTACCAATTTGGTCAGCTAGAACTGCTGGTTTCGTTTTTATATTTTTATATTTATATATATATAAATTTGGGGTGCTTCTAAACATTCCTTGGCACCTTGTGTGTAAAGTTCCTCAATTTTGTTCACAAACCTTATGCCTAAAGACTCTAGGAAGCTTAGCATAAGGTACCTTCTGCAGTGTATTTTTATTTTTTTGACAATTTTTTTCATCCAACAAAAAAAGTGGGGGTGCTAATTATACGCAAGCCATTTATTGGAAAACAAATGGGCCTCAGTCATCACATTGTGAGAGGGGAAAAAAAAAAAAAAAAAAAAAAAAAACCACCCTTCAAAATGTGAATTCACATAATTTTTCAAAGAAAAAAAAATATTTTGAACTCTATGAGAAAGTTAGGGGTCATGAACTAATAAAGTTTTTAAAAACAAATTGTTTGTGTATTTAGGAACCCTTATTTTGAAATGGGGTGTCAAGCTTATGGGGACTTTTCTAACTATTTAGACACCCTTTCTTATATGAATTCTTGACATTTTAGGGTTCAAATTTAAGTGGAGAAGCAACTTTTTTTCTTTGGGGAGAAATTCTGCCATTTTTAACAAAAAAATTAGGATTTTTTTCGTTTTTCTAATGTAATTTTGACTAAATTTGCAATTTGTTTGGTTAAATTTTGCCTAAATTTTGATACCAAAAAATTGGAAAAAATAAAATGAATTGCAATAGTGTGTTGTACAATAATTTATGCATGGAAATTTTGATTCCAAACACATGAATGGGTTAGATGTTTTATGTGAACACCATGCATGATTCACCAACAAACCATAAACTCAATGTCTAACCAAATAACACATCCTTCCCAAAATCATCCATACTACACAATGATTAATCTATATCCTTAATGAGGCCTAATATAAAACCATAACAATGACTACTTATTGCATCATGGACACACCCACTTTACTTATGGGTACCTCTTCACAAGGTGTCATTAAACAACCATATCTCATGGTTTAAAATTTTATCACATGTACCAAGATGATGGCTACACCTTGTGCTTAGTGTGTAACCCACATAACATGCACTATAAGTGTATTGACAATATTATTCATGAAACGAGTATTTAATTGGAAACGTGTGATTATTTTGGATAATCATAAATGATGTGCCCAAATGCAAAAACCATGAAACACTATCCCACCCTAGAGTCACCTCTATGTTTTGTTGAGTTCTTTAGTTCTTGTTCAATCCATCAAAAATATTTTTCGATCATTTTAACTGAAGTGTATCAACATTTTTTTCTCATTCAAAGCTTCTACTTGTCATGGTTGTCATTTTCCGCCTCACATTCATCATGTTTACAATGAGCTAATTGCAAAATACCTAAACCTTATGGATGAGTGGTGGATGGTATGTTGATACCACTTTTACAAATGACTACTCAATAATGAATAAACTGATGTGTATGAATACTAAAACATTACAAACACCGACAAATATGTGATGGATTGATTGTCTACCCATGGATTTTCAATTTATAAAATTGTGTTGCATGTAGAATAATGAGAACAACACCATGACATTGTTGTTGAATCCTCTTGTCCAGTCACAAAGTTCACAACACAAACTGAGACACATCAGATTATGATCACACTAGGTTCAAGTGACCAACTCCTGTGGCCATGAAAGTTTCAATGTTCTAGAGTCTAAATTCTAAATAGGGGCTTAATCTTTGTCGGTTTCTTTGACCCAATTTGGGTTGACTGGGCTTTTTTGCACACTAAATACTGTGGTACAGAGCCAGCTTCAGCACATCTATGCCAAAATAATGAATTAATTTTGAAGATTTAGTAGTTGAACTTAGAATATTCCTGAAGATTCCTCATTTTCTTTCACAAATAGTAGTATTTTTAACAAAAAAAATCCAACATTTCTAAAAACTTATATAGTTTCTGCCAAAGCTGCCAAAGGCAGTATGGTATTGTTGCACAACACCCAACACTCTAGATCCTGTTGGTGCTTTGGAGGGACTTCAATGTTCAGTTTTGAGTGACAGTAGTATCATAGTATGTTTTAACCTTAGATTGGACAAAAAAAACAAATTGCCCTGCAAAAAACTTTTAGATTGTGAAATGACATCTATGCACACTCCTTCAAAGGTAAGCCATGTCCTCGGAAAGAGCATTAGCCCAGGCCAAAATGGTGATGCCCAGTTTCAGGAATAAAAAATTTCACACATCCACTGAAACGGCTCGATAATGCACCCAAAATGAAGAATAAGAAGAACATGAAAAAATGAGAAACTTAGCTTCTTCTTTTTCTTTCTTTTTTTGGGCTTTGATTACTTATTCTCTTTTCTTTTGAAGCACAACAACAGATCTGATCTGACCTGACCTGACCTGACCTGACCTGACCTGACCTGACAAGCCTTGCTTTGAGATTTTTAAACCAGTATTGGTCTGGTATACATAGGCTTGCAGCTGGTATCAACACTGGAATTGAGAAGCTATCATCCTACTAGGCTGGTATGAAATGTTTTAGAAAGTAGCTGCCAACAGCTTGTCAGGTTGGGTCTGCTGTTGTGCTTCAAAATGTAATAATAACAATAATAATTTAGAAAGTACCCAATACCAGACCAGTCTGGTATATTTCAAAAGTCCCATACCAGACCAACTCAGGTTCTGTTATCTCTCTTCTGTTAAATTTGGCATTTGATGTTTCTAGAAGAACTATGCTTTCCTTCTTCAGTATCACACATGCCTACATTGAATGACATTGGAATCCAATATGTAGATGAGCTGCACATTGCAGCTGATCACAATTTGCATGTGCAAATTGCAGATCCAAACCGTCATGCAGCTACTTTTACAACTTGAAGAAGACCTTTGAGATACAGTCGTCAAATGGGTTAACGTCAATTGGGAAAGCCTGCTTGTTCCCTTGCTAGTCAATGGATTTCCCAATGAATATGTCAATTGGGAAAGCCTGCTTGTTTCCCTTGTGGAAATTCATTGGGAAATCAATTGATTAGCAAGGGAAACAAGCAGACTTTCCCAATTGACATTAACCAGTTTGACGATTGCATCTCAAAGGTCTTCAGGTTGTAAAAGTAGCTGCACAAATGACCAAGGTGGAGATTCTCAATAGATAAAAGTACAGATTGCACCACATGTCCATTCCTATGGCCCAGCCCTTTAACATTAAACAATCAGAGAGAAACCAGGAGGATGATGGATTTACAAGCAGGCATGTTTGACTGGGAACTCTTGGAGCTCAAGATCCCTTCACAAGGTCAAAGAAAGAAAAACGGCACAAGCTAGGACTTTGTCTGTTACTATGAGGAAGCACCTTGAGTAATACCTGAGTGAAATCAGAGTATGATGTGCACTTTCAAAGAGTCTAAATTCTTGTCAAACGCTCTTTTTGCAATTTGCATGCACCAACATGTAAGTACTAGTTCACATAGGAAACTCTTAAAAAGAATTCAAGGCACCTATATATTTGAGCAATCTCATTGATCACAAATGTTTACTTTCACCTAAGGACAAACCAAGGATGCAATTACAACATCCAATTGTCAATTTATTGAAGTTAACTCCTCAAAACAATTTCAAAGTTCCGATTCTAGCAATCAGATTGGTCACATAGGCTTTTCTTCATCCACAGGCACAAGCATATTCTATAGACCTTTTTTTGACTTGTGCATATTTTCTACACTAATCCTCTAACTCTTGTATACTGTACAAAACATGGTTAAATACAGGTTCAAATAGCAAAATTCACTTGAAGCCAGCTCACAACTCCTCTTAATACATCACTTCAAGAACACCCAACCATACCGCGAGCTTGTAACACATAACACGTGGAAACACAAAAAGATTGAGTGTTGAATATTTCACAGTAAAAGCAAAAGCATTTTGGTAACAGAACTGCTGCAATAATAATGTGTGCACATCGTGCCATGGCTTATAATGGGCATCACCAACTCAAGATCTCCAAGGCAATAGAAAGATCATGCTAGTCCTGAAGCAGGGACCCATCCATTCATTTAGGACTTCTCAACAGCTAATATAGTTGATTATAAGACCATGTTGGCATTTTTTTTTTGGGGGGTGTTGGGTAATGCTTGGCAATTGGGGCATTACACCTTGTGAACAGAGAGGGCAAAACAGAATGCCTGCCAAAGATGTTGTTACATTGAAGTCGATGCATTTTTCTTCCGAGTTTCCAACTGTGTAGAGTACCAGTGTTATCATGCTAAGGTAACATGGCATTAAGCAGCTACAAGGGAGGATTCTCTGGCTCAATATGACAAAAGTGCAGGTGCCCATCCTTTGTTCATCTGCGTTGTGTTTTGTGCAGAATATATATGCAGAGTTGTTGTTCATAACAAATCTTTTAAGGGTAGGGTAATATGCCTTTGGAGCATTGTGTCTGCACCCCCTTACTTCAGCAACACTTCATTCCTAGGGCTATACCTATACCCCATGTAAAGCACCCTGGAAGAATTTTTATTTTTACTTTTTTTCTTGTGATACTCAATGGATATGAAAAAAAAAGAAAAAGAAAAAAAAGTGGTGAGGTAATTTGAAAAATCAAATGCCCACATGAGGGGGCATTTTTTTCTTTTTAAAACAGCCCTCCTTCTGTGGAGTAAAAATTCCATTGAACAATAATGTGCCTTGCAAATACAAGTTGAAATTTTTTCTGGTGCTTTAAATGTACTATTTATTAGATATCATATTTTCATGAAAAATGTACAAGGACTTTAGAACTAGATTGAATCATACAACATTATAAAATGATGATTGAATTTTTGTATCATATTTGAAAGTTATGTTTAATAGTGTAGTCTCAATATTTGAGGAATGTTTAATGTAACTTACAATATTCTATCTTTTCCCAAACATAAACTTTGTACACAAACCCCCCTTTTGTAGAAGGTAAACAATTTCCCTTTCACAGGGCAAGATATTTTCCCAAGGGGTTTCTCTGTGTGAGGGAGGTGATGGGGAAAAGGGTGATGTTCTTGTCATTGTAAGTAGACCTTAAGGGAAAGATATTGTGTAATCGAAGGCCCTTTAGTTCAATTATGGTTAGTGTAGGGTAATGCCCTGGTAGGGTGGCATTACTTGGCATAATGATGGAGGTTGGTGCGTAAGGCAGGGAGTCCCACTGGTATGGTAGGAAGTTATGAAACACAATTTCCTACACAAGTGCATTCCACAAAATGGATTGCTCACTTGCAAGGTCACTACTCATTCGGTCACAAACATTGATTGAAGAGAGGGCAAATGTAGTTGTGTTCACTTTGTGACCAAAATGTTGACAATGGAATACATGCGACTGAATTTCTCAAATTGCATTATACCCATCCAATTTTGTTAAGGTTATATAACACAATATAACCCATACTCAACCTGGATCATATAATATAACCCATGTATTATTATATAACCCATATAACCCACACTCAACCTGGATCGTATAATATAACCCATGTATTATTATATAACCCATATAACCCATACTCAACCTAGAATTTCTGAACCCATACTTTGAGGGTGGATTTTCATATTTTTTATAGATAGAACAAATTTCAAAAGACCATGTACCCACACATCACTGGTTGTAGATACCACACATTTGACATCTCCAAACTTGGTGAATGATATTGGGTATCAACAACTTCCACATGTCCACCAAAGAGCGGTTCCAAATAAGTTATTCAGATGACATGGAGTTGTATTCCATACATACTAAGGTTTGATTACTCTTTTCCTTTCCAAAGGCCAAAGAAAAAGAGACCCATGTGCATGCGGTGGAAAACATCTCCGTAATCTAGTACATCAAATCTCCAACGCATGGAGATTTGATAAACAGCATATTTCACATCTCCAAACTTGGTGAATGATATAGGGCATCAACCTCCGCACTTCTACCAAAGAGTGAGTGGTTCCAAATAGTTCAGATTACATGGAGTTGTAGTACATTCACACAAAGGTTTGATTCCTCTATTGACTTCCAAAGGCCAAAAAAAAAAGGAAAAAAAAAAGTCCCATGTGCATGTGGTAGAAAACATCTCTATAATCTAGTATATCAAATCTCCTACACACAAAAAGAATTGTCCTTCTTTCATATATGTTTAAGTTCAATTGTAAAGAACAAAATACAAGATCGGAGGGTCTTATGGCTTGTCATCTACCATCCACCTCCCGGGATTCCCTTGGCATTCCCTGGGTATCATATTCCATAGGCCGTGCAACAATATTCATGCATGGCATATACCCTTGTTCTTTGGTGGCCCAGGTAGGGAATCATGACATTAAAGTTGAAATAAGGGCTGGGCCCAAAAACAAACACATAAATAGGTCTAACAGGTGCCCACAACACACACCATGAACAAAACTCAATCATGAAGTATGTAGGTCCCAAGGGAAGAAGAATAAAGAAAAAAAAACATTTGGAAGCCTTTGTTCTTGACATATATATATATATACTTAGCATATCACATAGAAGATATGGCCACTCATGTGTAGTTACTTCATGTCACTTTTATTGCAATATTGATATATATATATATATATATATATTATGGTCATTGATTGGTAGCTCAGATGGGTCACATCTTTTATTTCCTAAATGGAAAGAAAAGAACATATGTGGGACATAAGTAGCCCATGCCACATTTTACTTCAAAATATAAAAGAGAGATGAATCCTAAACCATAATTTGGTGATCGATTATTTAATCCATAATTGGCCCTTTGAAGTTCAATCATGGGCTAACTTGACCTTGCTTCCATTAGTACAAATGGTGGATTAATAAATTGATCACACTTGAAATGAGGAGACATTTGCCCAAATATATCCATTGAGTATGGGTAGGTACATTATTTATTTTACCCTTTTTAAAAAAAATCAATATATGGTAGTCAAATGCATATCCAAAGGTATATAAATTTGCAAAAAATACTCTTTTCATAACCTTGGGTATATCTCAAAAATATTTATACTTGAAGTTAGGTATGATTTCAAACCTAGGTAAATTTTATTAGGGTAAGTCTCACCAAAATCCTACAATTACAACATAAACTCTAAAATTGTCACCAATTTTATGTGTGATTGTTGTGCAAGGTGTCCAATGTTGAAAAGATATGTGTCATTTGATGACTTTGGGGATGTTGGAACAAATTTCTTAAATCATATTGAAGATGAGTTTGAAAATCAATTAAATCATCATTTTGAGCTTGTTGATATGACAAATTTTGATTTTTAAATTTTGATTTATGTTTAGTAGAGCAAGTGGCATGTTGTCCAAATTGATTTCAATGGACTCTCATTTTATGTATGTTTAAGAATTAAAAATTTAAATAATTTTCTGCAATCTTATTATGTAATTTGATAACCACATGTGTGCATTGTCCCACTAGATTTAGGCCTATGAAAATTGTCTAAATAAATTCCAAAGTGTGAGAATTTTTTTAATTATAAAATAAAATAAAATAATTCATCCTAACTAGGGGTATATGATAGGGGTACTCAAACTCTACCCATCTACCCAAATTTATAAAAATTGTTTACCCAGATTCTACCCTAATGAAAACAAAATCATAGTATATCTTTACTCATTTAGTAAATAAATTGAAAATTTGTATATACCCTTACCTTCAAATATTTCAAAAACATTATACTTGCACAACACTAGTCCATATATTTAGTGTATCGGCAAATTTGTGTTTATTCATTAGCCATTCAATATTTTTGGAGTATAAAGAAAAGTTGTAGAAGTTTCCATGCATGTCCATGGCCATTTGAATCACTAAAAAAAAATTCAAAAATTATGGTCATTCAAAGTTTGAAGAGTAAAAACATTTCCCAAAATATTCCCTTGTACACTTGAAAATGCATGACAAAATTTTCTTCACTTATATCAAAGAATCACATCTTCACCGATAGACATTGCTTACCCCATCACTTGCAAAATGAATAAAAGTGTGTTTAATGTTTTTTTTTGTGTTCAATGGTAGGTTTCATACTAAAGAAGGATAAACAAATCAATGAGCATCAACCTTTGAAAGTTTGAAGAACCTTAACTTTCGAAATGCCCATTTGCAATGGGTTAATGGGTGTAGTGGGCAATGATTCTATTCAAGCAAAACACCATTTTGTTGCCATTCATTGTCCTCCTTTCAACTCAGCCCTGTAGTACCCAAAATTTTCAGTTATGCCTTTGCTTTCACAAGGGTGTGATTGTGATGTTCAAGCACTAGGTCATGATTTTTACCTTTGTGAAGATGTTAGCCTACTAGCCCTCCTCTTTTTCACTACCATCTTGTTGTTGGTCTTCATGCCTTAGAGTTATAAGTAGTCCTTCTCTTTGAGGTCATCTTGGTGTTGGTCCTAATGTTTTGAACTTGCAAATTGTCCTCCTTCTAGTGGTTATCTTGGTGTTGATCATCATCTTGTAAACTTGTATGTGGGCATCTTCATGATTTGACTTCCAAAAAAAAGGAAAAAAGACTCCATGATTTGTTACATCTTTTTTTTTGCAAACAATGTTTACATGGAACAAATTTTAATGAAAAAATCGAATAGTTCAAAAGAAAATAATTCATGTGGTGGTGGTCATTTTTCACATGCATACTTAATTGTGCATCAATATTTTGGTTTACAAGAATAACAAAAAAATGCCAAAATAAGCTTCTAAAATCAACTAAACATGTTTTTTTGTATGATTATTTCCTTCACATGTGACCTACATTTAGATTTTTAAAAAGTTAATTCAATGAATATAAACAACTAGCCAAATGATTTTCTTTGTAACACTTTATTTCAAAAATTCAAGACTTTGAAGTTTTCACATGATTCTTTTTATCATGTTAATTTAATGAACATGTAGTTGCATAAATAGAAATATATATTTCTTGTGTAGAGTTTTGAAATCAATTGCATTATTTTATGCCACAAAATTAGTCAAGGATTCAAAAGGACTTTGACACAACATCCAATAATTATTGAATTAAAAAATAGAGTCAATAATCTAATAATTGAAATACAAAAGTACACCATAATTGTAATATATTAACATTATGAAAGTGGGTGTAAGCATGATCAAGTAGACAAAAAAACTAATCCTCCCAAAATTTAGTTAAAAAATAACAATTTTTAAAAATATAAACACATGAAAATAGATTAAAAATTTTTGTAAGTAGAAATATGAAAAAATATGGTCCTCCATTTAGTTTATGGTAAAGTTGAATACAAAATTTGAAAACTTTGGTATCATAAATAGTGAGAAATAGATTTGAACTTGATTGGGTCGATGTTCAAACCTACTTTTATACTAAAGGTTTTATGTATTATGATTATAACATGCATAATTTTATAGTACAAAAGTATTTTTTAAGGCCTTCATAACTTGAAAGTAGAAAATGTTTAATATTTCATCTACTTGCAACACATTTTGTAAGATTGGACACTACCTACAAGTAGATGCAATTTTGTAAAATCTACTTAAATCTACATGAAAATGATCATCTTTCAAAGTTATAATAGTAAAATGAAAGTTTATCTTCATCTTAATCATTTAGTAAAATAATATTTCTACTTTCAATGCATGAATTTTTTGTGTGTCTACTTGTAATTTTTTGTGACAAGGAACATTCTTTGTCTACTTGACCATGCCTACCCAAGTCTAAAATTTTCCTTTGTAGTCCTTGTCTAATTAATCTCTCCTTTTGGAACCCCAACTGTGAATGAATTTACGTTATTTTCCTCTTTGTAATAATCTTGGTGTTGGTCTTGTTGCTAACCCTCCTCCTTTTCACATTGTTTTGTTATTCATTATGTTGTTCGCCATCTTCTTTTTCATATAGCCCTCCTCCTTTTTGTGATCTTATTCATCATGTTGCTACCTCTCTTCTTTGTAGTTTTATTGGTCTTGTTGTTAACACTATTCCTTTTTGCAATTTTGTTCTTAGTTTTGTTGCTAGCCCTCCTCTTCATGGTCTTATTACTGATCTTGTTGTTAACCTTCTTCTTCTTCAAAATTGTTTTGTTGTTGGTATGGCGTTTTGAATTTATTGGCCCTTCCCCCTTTTTCAATTTCATCATTTAATAAAATGATGTAACCTTGCTGCAATGTGCTTTTGTGCAAGCATTTTAGCCCTTGATTTTTATGCAAGTTGTACCTTGCCTTGAAACTTTGGTGGAAATGATTTCCAACCTCTTTAACAAATGTTATAGAGCAAATTATATAGCAAATGCAACTTTTACATATTTCTTAACTACACGTTTTGTTACCCATTCTTTTGATCCACATTGAAGCAATATCTACTAGTCCTTTTTTCCTCCTTTTCCTTTCACTTCACTTTTTTAATTTCTTTTATAATTATCTTATCCATCATTTTTCTTCCATAATATTTATAAGCATTTTACAAAAGTTGTGTGACATGTGATTACGAGTATTTGAGTAACGATTTTTTTGCCATTGGTGTGTTTTGCAAGTAAATGAAGTACCAACAAAAAGTTATGCAAGTTCATTCATTCCTATGTTAGATTTGGAGAGGTCTGTTTTTCCTATAATTGATTAAAATTGGTAGGGTCATCTAAGTTTACTACATTGATTCCTCTAGTTTTCCTTTGTCATTGTAAGGCTAAAAGACATATCTAGATAATACTATTGGTTCATTTTTAAATTAATATTAGGAAGGCCTTTTACATTGTTGTGTGATGATTTGATGTGTGTGTATGAAGGAGGTTTACAACATCTAATTCATCTTCACGTTGTTGTTCGTAATCATGTTGCTCATCTAACATCTAATCTTCCTCACCTCTTTCATTGTTTGGTGTTACATTATGTAAAGTTGAAGGTTGAATCTAGTTGTCCATTACCTTGGGGTTATAGGGCCAAATACTTGTAGCTAAATAAATTTTAACCCAATGATATGTTTTGTGAGTGCATGGTCTAAGGCCTGGTCCACTAATATAACTAAGTTTCAATCTTGTTTAACTCCATATTTTTAAATGTTATTTTGAATGATTTAAAATAAGAAATATTTAAAGATCAAAGGGCACGAGATGTATGGGCGGGCATAGTGATCACGTCTAATCCAAATTCTTGGGCTTGTTATATTGTTTCTAGGGTTACATGATTACCATGTCCATCTAGAATTAATAAATGTCAATTGTTTAAAGACACTCCATTTGGAATAAACCTTTTGAAAAAAAAAACAAAAACTTTCTTTAACAACAAACAAATCATTTGGCCTTCTTTTGCATTGTCATGCATGTCCTTGGTTTGCAAGGTTTAATGTAATTGTCTTTCAATGTTTCACTTTTGAAAATATAAAATCCTAACAAAACCCCACCTATCCAACATTTATTGTGCAATTTATAGTTCAACATTCTTGAAACTTGAAGAGCGTGCTATAAATTATATTAATTTTTTTCCTAGTTAAAACACTTTTTAAAAATTTATCTCCCAAAAATCTTGTAAATTTTGTATACATTAACTATGTAATCTTCATCTTTAACTAGTGTAGGGATATGGACATGCTACATTCTTGCATAATTAAAGTCCAAACAATGACTATTACATCCAATTTTTTTACTAGTAATCCTCCTAGGCCTATTTTTCTAGATTTAATTTGACCATTTGGAAGATCACAAAATGAACGCAAAGTATGTTCCATGACATGTTGACCCTTTTAGTTCTCAACCTTATTGCACCAAGAACTAGAAGTTCTAAAAAAAAATTATAGTTTATCTTCTATGGTAAGTTTGGTAGGGAGGATATATTTTGTAAAAATGTAGTATTATTATTGGGGATAAAATGAAAGTATTATTGCATAATCAATTTAACTTTGCCTTTGTAATTTATTGTCTTGTTGGAATTTTTGGTGGGAAATGCAAGATGTTCAAGAATGGGGGAATTGACTTGGTGGTTTCTCATTTGGGTTGCTAATAAATGTTTATGTTTGTAGTTCATCCAAAAATCAAATTTAGGGTGAAAATCCTTTAAGGTGTACCACACAAGATGAAAATGGCATAGTCTTTGTTGCAGTCCTCTTTTACCCTATATTTTGATCCCCATAAAAAAATATGAATCAAAAGTTGTCAAAATTTTCAAAAGGACTATATTTAGATTATTACAATTTTAAATATTCCACGATAATTAATCATAAATGTGTTTTTACATGGTAAAAAATGAATAGGTAAAAAAAACAAAAAACCATGACGATGTGACAAGATTTTGGTAAACCTTAAAGAATTTGCACCCATGTTGCCAATAAATGTGGATGTTTGTTGAATCCAAAGATAAAATTGCCTTTGGTGATGTTTATGCATTATAGGATTTCTTTATTGATGGTCAATAACATGTTTTTAAATGTGACAAACTCATCTCTTTAACCAAATATTTTCCCTTGTTTTTGTTGTTCAAATTTTCTTTTAACTAACCCAAAACACCCCCATAACAAACATTTGTCTTTCCTTGTGTTGTTGGAATCTTGAAAAAATGAGCCCAAACCACCCTTAGACCAAACATTTCATTTGGTAAATGTGAATATTTTTTTCCTTCAATTGTTCCATATGGCACCCATACCAAACACCACTTTTACTGTCACATTTAAAATATTGCAAAAGTGGGCTCAAACCACCCTTATTCTAAAAATTACCTTTGTTAAAGTTGTTCAAATTATTTTTAATAATATTCCAACCCACACCATAATAAGGGCACATGTGATGTAAAGGTCGGATAAAGATTGAACCAAAAGGCAAGTCTTTGTCCTCATAATCATCGAGTAATTGTTTTTTGACAACAAAAAATTTCATTGCCCCATTAGAAGTAAAAACACATCCCATCCTTGCATTATTTAGTTAATTCTTCATGATCATCATTAGCTTGTTCAAGATTTACACTCCCAACCAACGTTGTTGCAAACTTGTCAATATGTTAATAACATTAGCATTCATTCAATTTCAAATTGAAATCCTAAAATACCCAAACATGGAATGCAACATTTAAGGAATTGTTTCTCATGATATTTCACCATTCCATGGGTGATTTCAAGTCAATTTCATTCACAACAATTTGTCAATACAATGATAACTCAAATTTCACCAAAGAAAGATTGGCCTTGTTAGTTAATGCTTCAACTTTCCATAAGGAGTTGTCAATGCTAAAGGTTGAAAGGTAGGGCTTGCTACACGCCAAAGGTTCAAATGCTTGACCACCTTAATAAGAAAGGCACAAAAACTTGTTGATCATACTTTTCTACAACAACCCATGTCTTATTTATGCTTGTGTATACCATGACGCACTAAAGGCATTTATTGAACATTTATCTAGTTGGAGGGCATTCATATTGTGTGTAATAGTTAGTAGATTGCAAATGCCAAAGAGGGGCTCCACATTTTGATGACCTCAAGGCCCATTTTAACACACAATTTTAAAAAAAAATTTGGTCAAAATTTTCACATATTGTCAAGGTGGGTTCATGATTATTCAAGCTTGGTATTCAACCTATAGTTTAATATAACTAGAAAGACTTCTAATAGGCATTAGAAAGTAACCAATACCCTTGGTTTGGTTCAAAATGCATTGCTTCATAACACAATTAAAGATTTTAGTGATAATTTTTATAATTTCCTATGTGTCTTGCCTAAGGGTAATCAAGTTTACAATTTGGAAATTTGTTGGCTATAATAAAGGTTTTATGGTTGTACAAAACTTTAATGTCTTTTAAATAAAACAACCTTGGAAACAAATGTTGTTTTAATGGGTGTTTTCAATTTTTCGCACCTTGAAGCCAACCTTTTTGCAAGCTAATCCCCAATTTTAGCTGCCCTTTTTAGATTCTTTTGTCTATGTATTGGTTTTCTATAAAGTAAAATTTTAAAAACCAAATTGACTCCCTTCATCCCAACCCTTATCTTCTTATTTTTTATGGCATATTTTCATGCCTTGGACATTGCATGGCAAAATAAGTCTGATTGAAAGCTGAAGCAAGTTGTAATGGTGCATAAAAAACAATTAAAGCACTATAATGTGATAGGGTACCTAATCAACATTAATAACATTTAACACAAGAACAAATGTATCAAACCTTGTTTTGGACATTGAGAGGTCAAAATAAGTAATGGCAATTGTACATTGTACGATGGTTGGGAGTGCATATCACTCATCATTTTAGTTAACATATTGGGGACATGTTCTTGGATTGACAATTTGCAAGATGGAAACTTTGATCTTTTACATTTCCACATCATGAGATGCTACAACGAAGGATTGTCAATTAGTGACAAAGTGACAAGTACCCTTTTGCATTGAATAAAACTAAATCTTCTATGAATTGTTGTTGACCCATGTAATTGGGCTTATAAAGGTTAGAAAAAAATTCAATGATTGTAATAATTTATTTCTTTTTCTTTTTCTTCCCTTCTTGTAAAACATTCAACTAGATTCCTTAACCACCTTTAGTTTTTATTTGTAACAAATTAGGGCAAAAACATGGACATTATTGATGCATATTTTGATCCTTCTGATGTTATGCAAAGGATTGTTTAAAAAAATTTTCCTTGATCATGTTTAATGGTTGTTAAAAGACCTTTGACATGGGTGGCATAAAACACATCTAATACTTTGAATAACCTAAATATTAACCACAAAAATAGGATTGTTGAGTGCAAAGAAACCCAAACAGGTGTGTTGCAATGATGAAGAACCTATAATTTATGGTTTTTGGTAGCTCTTGCAATTGCACACTCCAAATGGCTTTGTGTTTAGTACTAAGTTTTTCATTCATAGTCTATTTGACTTGTGATTTATCCATGGTATTTGTTAGTTGTTAAATTAAGTTGTTTATTATATTATTAATAAGTTATACTTTTTTCCCCCCAATAACCTATTCAAAATCACAACCCAAGAATGTATTAGAATCCATTCACACAACATGGAGCTTGAAAATTTAAACCCTAATGAACTCTAAACACACCCAACAACAAAAAACTTCACTCCATGCACATGATTGCAATGACCATCATGAAACTAACAAAGATTCACAACAATGAGACCAACCACCAAATGACAACTAAAACAATTATGGTATAACTTGGCATGTTTTTTGCAAATGTTGGCTAAATAACATGTGATTGACATGGATTGGAAAGACACACAAATTGTTTTGCCTTTGAGGTTTAATGTTGAAAGTTTGGGGCTTACACAATACATAAATTTTTGTTGTATAAAGTAATTATAGCATATCATCATTGAAGGTGAAACATAGTTTACAAAAAATGCACATTGAAGAAGAGGTTTGGGCATTGGCTTGCAACAAAAAATACCCTATTAAAATGCCACCATATATTTCACAAATATTTCACAAATATTTGAGCATGCGTACTAGAAGAGGGTTAGGGTTTGATACCGAGGGGAAAATGAACATGAATGCCTCATATCATGTATTAAACTAATATGGAAAATCATGGTATGATATGCCAATTTTTTGGGAATTCGATACCATGGGTATAACCTCAAATAATGGACATTTGATATAAGTTGATACATTATTTGAAACCATTGTTGACACTGAATGCTCACCTATATATTAATCCAACAAAGGCTTTTACACATGTTGGAAAATATACTCCCCATTAGGAGTGGGACGTCATTCATTTTGATCCAATTAGCAAAGGTTGGGAATTGGGAATCATGAATGATTTGTGTTTAAATTAAGTGATAAGCAACCCAACGAACATCATATAAATTATAAACCTCATTTCATTTAAATTTATCATTTTTTTTTGGGTTCTTAAAGGTTTTTTGAGTTGTTAATAATCAAGATTAATGTTGTTCAATTCACTTTAATCCCAATTCTATTTTGTTTTTGTTTTTGATGGAACCTTTAGTTTGATTTTGGATTTTTAAAACCTTTGATTTTGGTCATTTGAACACAAATTAAAAAAAAACCAATCTAGTTTAAAAAGACCAAGTTTGGTTCCATTTCCATTACACAAAATTAAACACATTAAAAAAAAGTGTAATATATATTTGTTTGATTAAAACTTATACTTATTAAAATAATAAAGTTGTACTTATTTACATAGGGAACTTGAAACGACTTAAAATAGGGAAATACCCCTATTTCAACAATTATGTAATTTTTCATGTTTATGGGTGAGGATCAATTTTTTTTGTTTGTGTGAGCAAATTTTTGCACTATGGTGACAAAACAAAAAAATCTTCCTCAAAAGGGTTTTTTTTTTTGGGAAGAGGAAAGAGGGAAAAAATAAAAATTTCATCCATTCAAAGGGCAAAAAAATCATCCATTACTGAAGCTCATCCATTTTGTGTCCATGTCCAAGAGAAAATCATCCGCTGGGGAAGTTCATCTGTGTCAAAGGGAAAATCATCCATTTCAAAAGTTCATACCTTTTGCATCTCTATCAAACAGGAGAATCATCCATAGGAAGGAAAAAATGATCCATGACTGAAGGTCATTTCATTTTGCATCTGTGTCAAGGGAAAAATCATCCATTTAAAGAGAAAATCATCCATTAGAAAAATTCATCCATTTTGCATCCGTGTGAAAGGGAAAAAATAATTAAAAGGGCAAATCATCCATGACAGATGTTCATCCATTTTGCATCCGCTTCAAAGGAGAAACCATCCATTACAAATGTTCATCTATTTTTGAGTCGGTGTCAAAGGGAAACATCAATCATCCATTGAAATGGAAAATCATCCATTACATAAGTTCGTTGGAGGGCAAAAAAATCAATCATCCACTGAAGCCTGCGTGTCGGGAGAAAAATCATCCATTACAGAAGTTCATCCATTTCGTCCGTGTCGAATGGAAAAACATCATCCATCCATTCTGGGGGTGTGAAAGGGGGAAATCAGTGCGAAAGAGAGAAAACAGGGGTTTGTGTGTGTGTGTCTTGTTTGCGCGACAGAAGAGTAGGTACGTGTCCATGGCGATGGTGATCCGGAGCTCTTGCAATCCTGCAATAATAACGTGCTGTGGATGCGCAAGGCTCGTGGAAGAAGAAGAGGAAAAATATACGCGGATTGAAGAAGGCATGCTCTTCTTGTCACAATTTTTTTTATGCAACGGGGTTTAGTATCGAGCAAGTTTGAGCGTGAGGAACGAAGGAGACAGTAAGTAGGAGAAATGGTGTCTTCGTTGTCGTGGTTTTCGTTCGATTTTTCTTCGTCTTTGTAGGCGTGACCGCTATGATACTGTGGATCATGGCACAAGATCAAAATTGGGGCCATATTAGGAGCGAGAGTAGATCTGGATCAAGAGGTGATGAAAAACAAGTCTAGAAGAGCATTGGAGGATCGGGCGATTTTGCAGGACTTGCGGAGGAAATGAACCTGTGCGTACAGAATGGGGTTTAGAGATATGGAGTTGGCGGATCTGATGCATGGACGGATGTTTGTGGTAAGTTTTGTTGCGGGGTCTGCAGCGGCGTGGTTGCCGTGGGGATTTGCGGTAGTTCTTTTGGCCGGTTTTTCAGGGGAGGCTGCAGGCGTTGCTTGACTGGCTTGCTTGGCGTTCGAGCTCAAGACCGAGTGAGCGGGAGGCACTCTATTCATCTTTTGTTCATGGATCCGTGACTTATTGTTCACTCTATAACAAATGGGGCGACAGCAGCTGCGGCGCATTGTGGTGCGTAGTGATGAGGTAAGGAGCTCTGTGAGGTCTGGTCTTTGTTCGTCGGCACAATGCTCTAATGTGGAAGCCTCGGGGTTCAAAATCACCACCAGTGCTGCTGCGACGTTACAGATCGTTGAGG
>Ga0209208_10003881_pt1 | contig 21365 bp, 15 predicted proteins | sample S1TSphfallax_3_FD_187694 | JGI IMG/M metagenome (GOLD analysis project Ga0209208, IMG submission 187694) | Host-associated microbial communities from peat moss isolated from Minnesota, USA - S1T2_Fd - Sphagnum fallax MG (SPAdes) (version 2) | ecosystem: Host-associated > Plants > Peat moss >...
GACGTTGTGGTTGTTTTCCGTGAAGCTTTTTTCATCACGTGATCCATCCATCCATCCATGGATGACATCATACAGGAAAGAAAATCCTGGCAAAAATAAATAACCCCTCCCCTTCTGTGCATGTGTCACTGTCTAAGAAAGGCATGCCCGGCCGGGCGGGGGGGGGGGCACCTCCCAAGATTTTGATATCAATATCAGCAACAAACCTAACATATATTCTCCACACAATGCCCAAAGACATACAAGAACGAATGCATGCACTCATTGCACAACATGATAGTGCTTTGGCAGCTTTGGCAACCCTTTGGCAGCAACCAGAAGCTCAAGGGAATGTGGTATATAGAGAGGTTTTGGAAATGTATTTTGTAATTGTAATTTTGTAATATATATCGTCAAATACACACACACCTGTGCATTAAGCACGGGTTCAAACCAGTACCTTATGTATATAGAGGCTGATGTATGATAACATAATATAGAATTTTTGGTCTAAATTCATCACATAATTTGAGAGCATTAGTTTGCTCCAAAACCTAAACATGTGCTTTTGACCCTGATCAGCAAACTAGCTAAAAGCTCATACTTCCAGTAAACTATGAGTTAGGCATAATTTAACTGTTGATGTTTCTTTTTATGTACACAATTTAATTACGAGTATAAAAAGAAATATCTATGCTTTCCCAAAATTGGATCTGGTTTGAACTCTTTTATCCAAAAAAACCTATTGAACTAGCTATTTGTTAAGTCCCTTGGATGCAAAAAAAATTGCCAAAAAAAAACAGAGCACTGATGCCCAAGACCCAAAAATAAAGAAAACTGGTTTTCCTAAAATAGTTTTCAAAAATGAAAATATCACATATACCTCAAGTATATACTGTCTCTACAAATTTGAAAAAAAGAAATGAAAAAAAGCAGAAAAGATTCTTTGAAATTTTAGTGTTTTTTTTTTAATTTGGCAAATTTATCCATATATAGAATATTAAAGATTATTGTATTTTATTTTATTTATCAATTAATAATTTATTTTTCAGTGTCTCAAATAATATAAATAAATTGATTGTTTATTTTATCATGCTTTCACCCAACAAGGTATGTTTTGATAAATTAACTATTTGTTTTATTATACTTTCACCTAATGAAAATGTCTAGTTAAATTGGTTGTTTAGTTTATAGCCTGATATGATCTTTTGTGTGGGGGTAAAGCCCAAGGCCATTGGCATTCCTAAGCACTCACACAAGGTAGTAGAGTCGCGTGTGAGTTGGATTTTGGTAAAGCTCAGTTGAGGGCTTTACCGAGTGTATCGATCTGCATTGATTTTTTTTTCTCATAATACTAGTTGAATACTCTGTGAGTATTAAAAGGAAGAAAATGCAAGGTGTTTCAAAACATGGAATGCCTGTTGGAGTGGGTGTTTTGCAAAACGGAATGAAATGCCTGCTGGAACAGGCATTCCATTTTCTCATGCATCCCACAAACAGTGCTTGAAAAAACATGATGGATAAGATAAGGTAACCTCTGATTACACTAAAAAACATGGCGCAACAAGTCTTTACAGGCATTAAAAAAAGTGACAACAAGGATGAAAGAACCAGCATAAGAGAGAATCAGCTTTTGTACATTTACGTAAGGCAGGTACCACACTGGGATTCGTTTTGTTTTTGTTTCTGGTTGTTGAATCTGAACAAGCTCGTAGTACCAAAAACAATTTCCTGAAGATGATGATGATGCATGACACTTGTTGTTCTTGTTTTTTTAAGTAGATCTAGAGCTCCTCTGACAAATTATGCAGAAGAAGCAATAGCTGTATTTGTGGCAGCAGCAAAGAGTTGTTGCAGACTGCCTGCCATTGCAAAAGTTATGAACACGAGGATGAAGTCTTGCTGCTTGGTCTTTGCTGACACACAAAGTTCCTTCCTTCCTTCCTTGCAGGGGTGTTGGGCATGGTGCCAAACTTCTAGCTTCCAACTCTGGGAGTCGAACAGAATGCTCAGAATGAAGGATTTTGGCATTTTGGCTGGTGTAGGTGTTGTTTTCCTGTGTTGGGCAGTAATCTTTTATTCCATTTTTCAAAAAAAATCACCTCCAGATCCAGTTTTTTTTTTAAATTTTAATTTGGAAATCAAAGAGCATCCAGCCTCAGTTGTGTTTTTTTTTCATAAAAAATAGACTCAAAGAATTGGCAAAATTTCACAAAATAATCAGTTTTTTAAAAAAATGGACAGTAGTTTCCAAGAAAGGTTATTTGGCCGGTTACTAGATTTTTTGAGAGAGCTGCAGTACCTGATACCCTAGTACAGGGGGGGCAGCTTTCAGCACATGTCTGTCAAATAAATTATTTATTTTTGACAATTCCATTTTGAAAAGAAAATTTAAAACTATAGAATATTCCCAAAATATTCTTCATTTTCCTTCACAACAACATTTCTTTGAGAATGGGGCGTTTTTTTTTATTTTGGGGGAAATTTTCAGCGGTTTTGTGCGGGCTGTCTGATTCTGATTTTTTCCTCAAAAACCAGAACCGGCAGGTTCTTTGATTCTGAATGTTTAAAAAGAAATGGAACTTCCGGGTATTTAAAAATTTTAAATAACCGCACCCAACACTGGGTGTTTTTTTTTTCCTTCCCTATAGGCAAGATGAAACATTTGCAGTTGAAGAAAAAATAAATTGCATTGCAATTTGACGCCAATCTCTTAAATTTGTGCTTTTTTGTGTTTTGTTTTGTTGCACAAAAATTCTTGTGAGTGTGGTAGAAAAAATTCTGTGCAGATGGGGATTGTTTGCATTTTAGTAATCTCCAGTTCCACTTTCCATTCAGCAACCCACTTCAATGCTCTTCCAGTTGCCCAGCTAGCTGCAGCAAAGCATGCTTGCCCTGCCTTGCCTTGCCCTGCTTGCCTTTCTCCTCATCATCAATCACACTGGTTGCTTCTTCTTCTTCTTCTTCTGGTCAAGCAAGTGTAGAGGAGCAGCAGCAGAAAGAAACTCAACAAAAAAACAAAAATTGTATTGAGCTGCTGCAGGGGAGAGCAACCGCCAAAAAAGAAAGAAGAAAAAAGAAAATAGCAGATTTTTGAGAGAAAGATCTGGTCTTCAGAGCACCAGGGAGTGACTAGTGTAAGAGAATTGGTGCATTTTCTTCTTTTTTGGGGTTTTTTGGTTTTGTGGGTGCAGCAGGGAAGTGTGTGAAGAAGAAGCAGTAGCAGAATCAGCTGTGGTGGTGGAGCTATGGTGCAGTCTTCAGTTAGTGAGGATGATGGAGGTGGTGGAAGAAGAGGGGGAGAAGAAGAAGAACAGCGGCAGCAGGAGGAGGAGGAAGAGGAAGAGGAAGAGGAGAATGAAGGAGCAAACGAGATCACGAGAAAGAAGGCAACCAGGGAGCAGGTTGCAGCGATGCGGAGGGAGAGCGTGGCGTTGCGAGCACAAGTAGCTGCGGCACTGGTGCATCAGCAGCAGGCAGAGGTAGGAGGAACGGCGGCGGCGGCGGCGGCGGCGGCGGCAGATCCCCGTGCAGCAAGGCGCAGGGAGTACCCCGTCTTCACACTAGTATGTCTCTTCTGTCTTTCTTCTGCTTCTTCTGCTGCTGCTGCAAAGATGGAAACTGTAGCTGCTGAGGGAGGGAGCTTCATAGAATTCTGAAACAAAAGCAGCCTGGGGGTTGTGATTTAGAGCTACGGGGATGATCCGAAGCAGCAGCAGCTCATGACGTCCACAGCAGCCGGAGGCAGCAAACTGAAGTATTGTGGATCATTGCAGACGACAAAGCAGCAGCAGCAGCAGCAGCAGCAACAGCAAATCACGTCAGCCCAAATTTGGCAACAACAACAACATCATGACCACAGTGCACAACAATTCGGCCTAGATTATGAGCAGCAGCAGCAGCAACAGCAAATCACGTCAGCCCAAATTTGGCAACAACAACAACATCATGACCACAGTGCACAACAATTCGGCCTAGATTATGAGCAGCAGCAGCAATTCATGGCTCAGGATCATCACATCACCCCTGGAAACAGCTTCCGATCACATGAGCTGCCTGCACAAATCATGAGAAGCAGCAGGATGATCAGTCCACTCCCAGCAACTCCACTCACTGGGTTAACCCCAAATGGAAAGCAGCAGCTACAGCATCTAAACAGATCTTCAGCTTCAAGCCCAAATGGAAAGAAGCAGCAGCAGCAAAACAGATCTTCTTCAAGTCCAAAGTCTGCAAATATGGAGAAATATCGTCACTGTGATGCTGCTGCTCCAGTGTCACCTATCAGCATGTATTCAGGCATGGAGATCAATAATTTGCAGGATTCGAAGATGATGATGATGATGGACAACACTACTGCTAGTACCACTACTCTGGGAGGAAGAAGCAGAAGATCACCAGGGACAATGTCGAGCATTGAATCTGGCTCTAAGATTCATACTCCTACTGCAATGGTGGGGCTTGCAAGGGACATTGGAAGCCGAGGGAAGATGATTGCTGCTGCTGCAGGTGGTAGCAGCAGCAGCACTACTACTGCTGCATTGCCAACAACTTCATCAGCCTGGCACAACTGCGCCGGTGGACTATCTTCTGTGGTTCCAGTTGCTGGGACTGCTAGTTTATATGACAGTGGTAGTACCTTCTTCTTCTTTGCAAAATTTGCATTGGAAGCTCCTCCTTTGCTAATTTCAATCTGTGATTTTTGTGTTTGTCTTTCCCACCCAAGTTTGTTTTGCTTCTGAAATGTTGGGAATTGTGCTTGCAAATGTCATTAGAATGGTGATTTAGCAATTTCTGACACAAGGAAATGGGTTTTGGATTTGGGGCGGGGGTGGAATGTGGCTTGCCATAGGGCCAATCATCAATCCTCCAGAGACTCCTCCACCACAGCCACTGGTTGAAGTCGCACTCAAGCAACCACCACCACCACAGCCTAATAGTAGTAGTGGTGGGTACTTTAATTTTTTGGTTTGGGGTAGTAAGAAGAAGGGGTTGTTGAAGAAGATGGGCCATGGAACAGCAACTTCTGAAAGTGGGAGCATCATTAGCAACAGCAACAACACAGAGCAAGAAAAAATTGTGAATCTGGAAAACAAGACCAAGATGTTGGAGTTGAAGCTTGAGGAATCAAATAAAAAGAGAGCTGCAGCTGTTTATGAAATTAGGGCTTTGCGATTGGCGATGGAGATTTTAGATGGTAATATCAAGCAGTTGCAAGCACAATGCCAAGAGTTACAACAGCAAAGATTTCAGGATTCACAGATGATGAAGAAGGATCTTGAATTGGAACTAGATGATGAAAATGATGAAGACATGATTGGTACAGAGTCGACCACCGCAGCTCCATCTGTTTGGACAACAGCTCACATAGGACATAGTAGTAGTAGTCATCATCCAAGAGTAACACCAGAGTTTTTCTTAACAACATTTGAGAATGCCAAACGCAGCTTGAGGAAGCTAACAGATGTGATATGTCACCACATACGGGAGCTTGGAGGCTCCTTCACACATGTGATTGCCTGTCTTTTGGAGCAACATAAAGTTGGGATCAACAAGCCAGCGAGTCAAATGCCAAGATTGATGAAACTGCTTTACTTCGAAGCGTTTCTGAACCAGATTATGTTTGAGAGCTTTGAGAACGTGAATTTTGAGTCGAATGGAGCCACCGCCATCTTCAACCAGGAGGCATTACAGGAGGCAAGTTTCCAATCTTTCCTAGATCTGAAGAAACAGAATTGGCCTGATATTGAGAAGGCCTTAAGCAAAGCACAAGGTGTGATTGTGAACACAACTTTTCACCGCTTCTTTGTAGTGAGAATGGAAATAGTCATATCTCAGCTCGGGAAGCTGGGTGAAACAAATATGCCTGTGTCTGTAATTACAGCTTTCTACAAGGCAGTTAAAGCTGTATGGCTCGTGCATCACTTAGCGTTTGCATTTGGCCCTGCTGCTGTCACCATATTCCGCATTGCGCCAGGATCCAAATTCAATCCAATGTATATGGAGGAAGTAGTAGTAGCTCCATTGTCAGCGAACTCCAACAAACAAGTCATTAGTGGTCCCCCCTATGTGTCAATCATGGTAAGCCCAGGTTTCATTGTAGACAAGGAGGTGTGTAAATGCAAAGTCTTGTGCAGCAGCAAACCAAAACCTTTGACATAGTGGAACCTACCCACCCACCTGCAACCCTAAACCGTAGACCCTAAAGCCTAAAAGAGCTCTCTTCAGGTGAGGTTAAAGTAGCACTAGAGCAATGTTTGCAAGGAACTTGGTGGGCAAAATATTACCTAGTCTTCCTGCACATTGCTTTCCAAGACTGTTGTTAGTTGCAACTACCCTAGGAGCATAATTATCATATCATCATACTTGTACATAATAGTAATAGAACAAGGCAACACTTCCATGGAAGTTGTTAGAGAGGTAATTCTATTAAACTACTGTAAGAAAATTGAACAATCTGGAGATTTGTCCTTTTATTTCTGGACTGACCCGTCTTCTCAATAACCTGCAACCACTTAAGTTAGTTTGTGGCTAATGAAAAAAAGGGCTTCTCTTATGTATACACCCTTTGTCAATGCATGAAATGCCCAAGCATAATTCTGTTGTCATTGTTGTTATTAGTGTCTTTGAAACCCCTCCCCCTGGGCCCAAAGGTGTTTGCAATGACAAACACTAAATGCAACAGCCATTCATACACCAACTTATTCTTTGCAATTGGTTGTGTAGGTAGCAAAAAAATCTCTACTTCAAAGGGATCTTCTGTCTTTAAAACAAAACAAAGTCATGAAGCACATAAAAGGCATAACTTCATGGGCACTTTGCAAATGTACACATTGGGTACAATTCTCCAGTGGATTTTCTTAGGTGATAGTCACAACAGCCAACCCACTAATAAGGAGAAGAGGAGGTAATGTGATCCAAGATGGGTGGTCGTCAGGTACATGAAAATCACATACATCTATGAAATTTGGGTAAAGTCCTTGCAGACTAAAGTTTTGTGCATTTGTTCAAAGTTACAAATTTGATGTAGGAGCCATCACTTTACTATTCTCCAAAGAAGAATCACCCATGCAAGGATAATTGTTAAGAATATCTACTATCATTCACAATTGATTATGCTTGAGCTATGTAAAAAAGCCAAGTCTTTTGGAAATATATTAATGGTGGGTTCACACATGTGTGTACATATATACTTGTTGTTTAAGTAAATCTTATTAATCAACAACTAACTTTACTAACATTCGATATTTTTTTTTTCCCTTAGCCTACCTATTTTGTATAGATATGAAAGTTCAGATTATTTATTTTCTATTAGCACTTTTAATCTTATCACAGTTCATTATGACATGTGAGGTGCCTAGATTAGATGCCATCTTTCATCTTATCTTTTAATTAATAAAGTTCATTATCTTCCAATTGATTGGGGCTTTCTTTCCCATCAAATCCATTCTATGCCTTTCACCTTAACTATGGTGCTTTCACAATCATCACAATCATCTCATAGGAGGTACTTTTTAAAAAATATTTTGTTTTGCGTTCATCTTCTTGTTGCCCATTGTAGTTGTTAGGTTGTTATCGAGGTTCATGGATTGTAAATAATAGTATTTTTGTAATGCAACTTTTAACTCGATCCTCAACACAACTTCTAGCTGCATATTAGTGTTGGGTGGTTGTTTATTTTTGTGAAAAACTTTCAGTTTTGGTTTTTAAAGTAAATTGAATGGTTTCAATTCCAATTTTGGTTTCACACATAAATGTATTTCAAGAATTTATAGTTTAGTTGATTGAAAAATTAGACCAAAAACAACTCAATTTGACAATTGGTCATTTTGGTCAAATCAATTTGAACATGTCCAACTTGACTATTGATCTTTTTGACTAGTCATAAAGTGGTGTTTTTGATTGGTCAAATTAAACAATAAAATTTGTCCAACTAGAAAATAAATAAAGTAGTTGACTAATTGTTTAATTTCATGCCCAAAATAATAGTTATAAATTAGTTGTACCATGTAGGTAAGTAGGTAACCCACCTACCTATTTACCAACCTATCCACAACCCACCTATGTGTGTGTGTGTGTGTGTGTGTGTGTGTGTGTGTAATATGCATCCTTCACATAATACATGTTGACAAGGGTGATTGAACCAATGTTGCCTAATTCTTGATTTCAACCTTTGGTCATAGTTATAATTTATTTATTTTTTAAATTATGGAACCGCCAATTAGATTGACCAATTTTTTGGATTTTCAAAACCTTCAATTCCAATCATTTTCATTAATAATTTACAGCTAGTCCAATTTAAAACAAAGTTTGGTTCCATCTCAATTACACACAATTAAACCCAAAATAAGTGCATAATTATAGTTTGTTCCAAAGGTGCACACATTTCAAGATTAATAATAAGTAATATTTATTATGTACAACCAATCAAATGCAATAACTTGTTTAAAATGTAAGGTCAAGTTTTTATTTTTCTCAATAAAATTGTACTTATATACTTTTAAAATATGAACCCTTTTTAAATGGAGCAACACCCTAGTTCAAGTTTTAATTCAAATTTGAAAATAGGCCAATTCTCTAATTAGGTTACAACTGCAATTCCAAGGAAACTTGGAACCTCTAATCCATGGACCCTAGAACTTGACTTTATAACCTAATCTAAACCTATTGAAATCCAAAAACAAGTGACAACATTGGATTGATTTTGGTTCCATGCCAATATTTTGACCATCAAACCACCACATCACTTTGTAAAACAATATTTTAAAAAATGGATAAAACATGTTTCCTCCAACTTGTTTTACAAATCCATATTTTGAAATGAACTACCATCCTACCCATCTACCTACTACTTATTTACCTACCTACCTATTTCCAAATTTTCTCCTATTTACCTATGCCTTACCTACCTACGTACCTATCCACAATGATTGTCCTTATGTATTTACTTATTTTAAATTTTAAATTAAATAATTACATGGTTAGATAGCTAGGTCAATGACCTACTTATTCATGGTGAAAATAGATTAATTATGAATAAATAAATAAATTTGTATTATTTCTAGGATTAATTCCAAGAAGTTCATAAATTACGAAATTTTATAAATGTTTTAAAAATGAATTCTAACAAATTCTACTTTGGGTTGAATTCCAAAAAATGTTGTACCTAAAACCAAATATAAATATTATAGGTGCTCCCAAGCTCCTTGATAAACTCAAACGTGAGTCTAAAATGAAAAAAATAAAAAAGTGAAGAGTTGTGAGGCACGCTCCCTAGCTCGCAAGATTTTGAGGGTAGAGGGGGGTGTTGGAGCTCCAAGATGGGACTAGGAGGATGACAAGTAATTACTCACTCTCACGGACTTGCACAGAACCAAACAAGTTGATTAGTGCATAGTTGGAACACTTTTGGTGTTAGGATGAGCCATAGGCAAACTTGGACTCATAAAACTCATCACGGCCCAGACTTAGGGGAAGCCACCACCTTCCCCCTTATAGTATATTGTATGCATGGCCATGGGACCAACACCCAAATGTCATTTTGTCCCAAGACTCCCAAGTGGAAGTCCCAAAATTCACACAACTTGGACTCTCGCGATTTTGAGGGCCCATAACTTTGTGTGCAGACATTCGATTGAGATGAAGTCTAAAGAAAAGTTGTAGCCCTCGTTGAGATCTTTTCAATGGTTTGTCCCACACCACTTGCATGCAAGTAAATCTAGGTGATTCCCGACTTTTAGTGGTCGGAAGTCAAATTGTCAATTTGACTCCTAGCCTTTTTTTTGGCTATAACTTGTGAATTAAGTGTTCAAATAGGTCATGCGAGCTCATTTTAGACATTTATGTTCCAAAAGATTTCCAATGATATAAAGAAGTCTTCAATCCAATGGGTTTTGACCTTTTCAATTGTTTTCTAAAGATTCAAAAATCCATCGGGACTCCAACTCCCAAAATGGGAGTTCACTTGGGAGTGTGAAGGTTCATTCTTTCACGCTTTCTTGCACCCCCGGGAGCATGAAATGTGATTCCCGGGCTTCATACTTGGCTCGCACCTTTGTAAGCCCTTACCTTGGTCACAAGCCCAAGGCTAGGGTTGCACAATTATAATAATAGGACTAGTAAGAGGCAAGGTTATAATGCTACTATTTTTGCCATCTCCACTGTCCAATCTTCCTTCAAAAATTATGAAAAAGTTTGATGTTGCTGCTAAAGATGTCTACAAGCTTGCTGACTAAGTAGACATTCACCATTGGAGCCACATAGTTTGGAATTCCACATGTTGTGTGTAGCAATCCATTGTTCTACAATAATTATCAACCTAATGAAACTAGGCATTAACTTAATTTTACATTGGAATGCCAACCTACTTGATTTGATTAAATATTGGGGATCAACCTACCCTAAAACAAACCCCCCTAAAACATCAAATGTTGACCTCCACCAAAGCAAATTTCCATGACAACATTGGAAATTTATAGTCAGTCACAAAGCACGTTGTCTATTGGGCATTAATCCTTCCTGGTTTACAAAAAAAAATTTGTTTTTTACCAGTGATGACTCATGATTGAAAAGCCAAACTTGTTGAACTATTTAAAACAAAACATTAATGTAGAAATCTCAAATATATGTGTCATTGGGGTCATTCCAAGAAAAACTCATGAAACAATTACTATAGCCATGAACATCATTGGAAAGAAATCCAATTCCAAATAAGGTGGTGAAGTATGCATCAACTAAACCATCACAACCTTGGAATCAACGCAACACCCCTTTCAATGATAAGTAAAAAATAAAAACAACTTGTTTATATGGCTTATGTCATCAAAACATAAGCTGGTGATTTGTTTATAGGATCCAGTATGTTGGAGGCTTGTAGCAAATGTACAAGATGGTATCTCATTAGTGTTGCCTCGTTTGAAAGGCTTAGAAATTGGTGGTACTACTACTAGTGCCATCACATAGGTTGGACAAGAATCATACCTACTATCTTCCAATTTAAATGTCCATCATTCCAAGATTTCATCAAAGCATCAGTGTCCTAGTTTTGTAGTTTTGAAAACAGTTTTACATTGACCTATTAATTGGCAAGTTGTTGAAAATAAATTAAAATATGCACTCTCATTTTTCTCTTGCACCCCTTGTGCAATAGCTTTGACATCTTTGGGTTATTGCCATGTTATTCTCCTACACCACTCACATCACAAAATGTGATTGCACATGATCAATTTGTGGCAAATTAATATAAAATATGTTACAAGACAAGAACTGCATCCAAGCCCCTCCCAACTATGATAACTAGGCTTCGTCCCACAAAGTTGATGGACTATTTTACTACAACAATAAGTAATCCCATTTGCAGGAGCATTATTAGATCCAATACACATGAAATTGAGTAGCTCCAAAACAGTGTCACCACCTTTTCTCCCCTTACCACCTTCCTACCAAGCAACAAAAAGGAAGAAAGGTCTCAATGGTACTTGGGAAGCTTCTTTCTCATGTCCTTCACTGTGAGAGCTAAGTGATTAAGTGACTACAAACCTTGCATCATCAAGCTTGTGTAGGTTGTCTTAATTTTGTTTCCTGAAAAGTTTGTATGGGCTTTGTCCTACAAAATTTGTGTGGGCGATTTTTATTTTGTCTTTTGCAAGGCTTGAGTTGGCTATCTCATTAGTACAAATTTCAAGAACTTTTGTTTTACTTGTAGAGAGTTTTTTTATTATATCTTCATGACAACCATGGAAGTGAGTCCAAGCAAGAAAAGGTTAGCTCCTATGACTATTTGGGGAGTGTCAAATATTCAACAAAAAATGCTAGGGGGTTGTTTTGAAGGTTACATTGTAAGTAAATATGGATAATATGGTGTGCAAGTAGTGGGTACAAATACATACATTGTACATGATTTAACAAACTAAATGTTGGGTGCTTTTTGTGTAGGGTGAAAACATGAATAGGTGGATTGTTTAGACTAACACACATGCAATTGTTTTGGATTACATACAAATGTAAAATTTAAAGCCATGTTCAAAATTAACATTGTTGACTTTTTAAATTATTCATGTTGTTAGACTTTAATAAAAACCATCATAATTTTTTTGGATGACTTTTAAGAAGATTATGGATTCATAATGGACTTTTGAAATGACAACACTATGTCTATCACACAAAAAAAATGAAAAATGTGGATTCAAAAAAATGTCAATAAAAATAAAATAAAAAATCATCAAATGAAGCATTTATTATTAAAATGAATTGAAACTTTCCTAATATATTTAATTTTAATTTTAAAAATATTTAAATGACACGATTGTTATAAAGTTTTATCCTTGAAAATCCATTTCACATTAAAAAATTTAATCTTTTGCATGGATTTTTTAATCAATCACATATTTAGGGCTATTCATAGGTTGGCTAATAAATATTTACAACTAAAAATATAGGGGGTAATTATAGGATTTATGGTTTGATAAATGTTAAAACTACAAAAAAAATTTGTTAGTGTTAGATTATGGACTCTTGAATGCCACATAATCATGTTTTTCACCCCACATCATCAATTTTGGAATAACTTTCCAAAAACAAGTTTGAGATAAAGGATTGGGGTTTTATAACCAAAGTTGGTGTTAACACTATCATATAGAACGTTGATGCTTATCCTTTGTTGTTGTGATTTGTTCCAACACATACTATGCAAAACTTCATTCATAGAAAAAATCTAAAGGATTTAAGAACAATTTGAGTTGTTGTTACTAGGATCTATCGGAGGTTAACAAAATCATTTATATTTATTGTGTCAAATGGGTTGGGGGTGGATGGTATTCAAGCTTTGTCATTCTTCTTTGAATTGTATGCTTAGTATGTTTATCTTGTGCAAATTTACAATATAGGGAAGCATGCCACAACTTTGATAAAAAATGTTGGCAATGTTATTTATGGTGAACAACAATTAGTCACAAATTTGCACCTCTTGTGATTGATGATGTTGGAGATATTGAACCACTCATTGTAGTGCATGCAACAAAAACAAAAGGCCAAGTTGAGGTATGTTTTCATGACTTTTGTTGATTTTAGCAAGGTGGTTTGTTGGTGTGAAAATGTTTACTTAAAATCATTTTGCATGTAGATTGTGGGGAAGCTAACAATCCCAATTGAAGCATCTTGTTTTGATTCGGTTTGTGCAAAATGCCATCTTCCCTTCTTGGCCAATAGAGACACCAACCATTATTGCTATGTTTGTAAGTGCATGGTTGGAATTGAAAGTCAAGCATGAATTTCTTGTAAAATCAAACAAAACAACGATGAAAATTTTGATTGTACACATTGTGAACCATGGATCAAAGCATTGTTAGGGCATTGTTTGAAAAGTTAAGAGGATTTCAAAGCAAAGCAAGGTTTTTACTTATGCTTGTTTCAAAGAAAAAACCAAAAGGGAAAATTCTTTTGAACCCAACTATGCAATTAATTGGTTTTTTTTTTCTTTCCTCGAGAATGAGAAGTCACGTCTTTCAATTCACCAAAGGTCAAACCATCTTATGTTGCTTGAAGGCCAAGGTGAAAGTAGTTTGAAAAAATAATGAATTAAACTTTTTTTTGCCATAGTTATAGAAGAGACGTTTTTTACAACAATTATCCTAGTTTTACACATCTTTGGTGTTATACCAAAAAAATTGAACTAGATTTTGGGCCTTGATATATTGGATGTATATGGATTTTGGAATTTTGGTTTTTGGATTGTTGGAATTTTGGTTTTGCACTAAATAATGGGAATGTTTTTGACCATTGGTGAATTGATGGGTTTCTAGGGTTTGAATTACGATATTTTTGTTATTTTTAATACATTTTTGTCAAAAAAAAAAATCAAAGGCATTTCATATTATGTGGTCAATGGAATTTTTAAAATTATAAAAAAAATTCATTTACGTAACTCTAACAATAAATAACATTAAATTATATGTCAAAACCCTAATATCATAAAGATACCCATTGACATTGCAATTGAAAAAAAATTACACTATTTATTTTTTATTGTAACCTAAACTTGAATTTAAAAGGTAAATTTGTATTCAAAACTTTAACTTGAATTGACATTTCTATATTAACTTAAAAATATATTGGCACATGCACACGAAACTATAGGTCACAAAAAAAATAAAAATAATTTGTAATAAATACAATCTTTTTGGTCAATAATTAGATATAACATATCATTATACATTTTCTTTTGATTTACAAAAAACATTGTAGTATAATTTGAAAATATAAAGTATTAATTACATTAACTTCACAAATTTTTGGAAAAAAACATTTAAAAATCCATATATCCAATTTTAATATTAACAAAATTTATTGATTTCAATATAGTTTTTTTTACAAAGATTAAAATTTTCGCATCGTGAACATAGATATTGAATTGGCAAAAGGTGGTTTAAAATGAATTATTAACTTTAATTACAATGTTGGCAATTGTTTAGTTGATGCAATTGCATATTTAGAAACTTCAAAAGAAATTCAATAAAATAGTATGTTTCATTTTTTTTTTAAATTGAATCTTGGAACACTAGAAGTAATGGAATGTCATAGAAAGGAGTTGACTTTTATTTTTTGCATGATTTACACAGTGGGGAAGTAAATGATGAAGAATGATACATACAAATGATGTCAATGTCAACATTTGATGGTAGATTATGGGGAGATTTCATTGCAATATTCTGGATATCACAATATTTACAATGTTCAATTCATATTTGGAACAAAATTAGTGGGCAAATAATGTTGAAAATTGGAAATAATTATGACAATCAAATTTTGAATATAATACATGGGAGCAATCATTTTGAACTTGTACATTTTTAATTTGAAAACATGATTTGTTTAAACTTTGTAAAAAACAATGAACATCATGAAGTAATTAATGAATTTTTAAAAATTGTGCTTGATGTTAACTAAAAGGTTTAACTTGGAATTTTGATTTGGACATTAAAATGCATCCTAATTGGATGCCACAAGAAATTGCATTACCATTCATTCATATTATTCAAATATAAATATCACACTAGCACATGTTAAACAACATTTAAAATATTTTGAAACTAAGCAAAATAAGGTCAATAAGAAAGTTATGGTGATTAATGACATAGATAATGCTTTAAAAATATAATTGATTCAAATTGTGTTGATTCTAAAAAAGAAAATTTAGGTTCATATGAGATGATTGAAAAAATGAACAAGAAAAAATTCCATCAAATAAAAAGACATCAAAAGTTTTCTTTCTAGCAATATTTAGAAAAAAAACCACTTAATGTAATTGGTAGAAATGAAAAACATCTTGAAAGAAAATCCAACTTCAACAACAAAAAGGAAAAAAAAATGTGACCAAAATAATGATGAAAAAAAATATTAAATATATGAAAAAGATAAAAGACATTGCTAAACATGCATGCTATTGCTATAAAACATTGTGTTTTGCATTTCAAATTCATCTTGCTTTTAAATTATATTTCAAAAAAAAAATCAAAATAATTAAAAAACAAAAGATCCTATATTTATATGTAATTTATGTTGGAAAAAAATTGATTATGGCAAACAATTGAACATGCTTTTATGTGAACATATTACAAATAATCAATTAAGTTTTAATTTTGTTTCATTATCAAATAAGATTGAAGAACATTTGATTGCACCATGTCTTGCAATTGCACATATATTATAATTAAAAAGGCATGGAAAATATGGAATGCACGAAAGCATTGTTAATGTTCCAACAAATTTGAATTTGGTACAAACTATATTGCTTCAAATGTTATATGATGATAGTTCAATTCCAAATTTTTTAAAATAAAATTAGACTACAAATCTATGTACATGTTAAGGTTATGTTTGTTCTAACATAGTGATAAAGGCTTTATAAGAACTTTGCCAAACTCCACTGTATAAAAGTGCAAGAATTTCAATTAGACCAAACTTGCAAGATTTAGCGGAATTAGTAAGTACAAATGAAACTATAAAATTAGAGGAAAAAAACAATTGACACAAATTTGGAAATGAAAAAACTAGAGATGTTTAAAGAAGTAATCAAGATGAAAATTGCATAGACACATTATTGGAAAATATTTTAAGTCCTAAACATATTATTGACAACAATGACAAATCAATAACAATAACTATTGGAGAAGGTTCTCAACCTCTTGAATTATTTTGCAATGCACATTATGCAAAATATAGTCTTCTAACATTGTTTTATGGGCATCCAAGACCATCACTTGCATGTTCTTATCAAGATATTGTGCAAAACATAATTAACTAGTATAAATAGAATGTTTGCATATCATATAAGCAATATATATTTTTAAACAATCAAAAAATTTAATTCATTTTATATCATTTTGTGCATGGATTTATATTCGTAAAGCACAATTGTTAGATCATGTTTTAAAATCTAATGATGTTTCAATTAATGTGAATCTAAATAAAAGATTGAAATCAGATTTATAATATATAAAAAAATATGTTGCATAAAATTATTTCTAGATTATTTGGATCATTTTTGTAAACATGTGTTTACAATGATTAGGCAACTTGGCCAACCAGCATTTTTTGTGGCACTCACAAAAATTGTAAACAATTGGCCATTTCTTCTAAAAGAACTAAAAGAATTATATGATCAATACATTGGTGAAAATTTAGGAATAAAAAGGATGATTCATTAAGTATTAGGAAACTTGTTAAAATTGATCCTATCACTTGTGCGCGTTATTATGAACATAAAATGAATAGTTTTTGTAAACTTATTCAAGATACTGATTTGATATTTGGTAAGGTGAATGATTATTTTTATAATCGAATTTCAATCAAGAGGTTTGCTTCATGATCATAGATTAATGTGTGTACAAAATGGTCCTACACTTTGTGTTTTAGAAAATGAAGAAATTGAATGTTTTGAGATAAATATTTAACAACTAATCAAATAATGTTTTCAAACGAAATTTGTAATATGCAAATACATCAACATAAAAGAACATGTAACAAAAATGTCAACCAATTTGTCGATTTTAATATCCAAAAAAACTAATGAAACATATAAAAAATATTATTGCCTTTAAATGAACAAGATCATATGCCAAACCATGATGAAATTAATATTCAAATTTATAAAAAAAACTTGTCAACATGGGATTAAATGAAGATATATTTTTTGAACAATTTTGATTATATTTTTTTAAAAGATGAAAAAACATATATTCTTGGATTATGATACATAATACAAAAACCAACTTATTTTAAAACAAAAACCAAATGATATACGTACAAATGTATTTGGCATACATGCAAGTCCCTTGTGGAGAACAAATAAAGATGCACAATATATTTTAGATCCATGTCGCATTGTATTTCCTATTTAGCAAAAATAAATAAAATTGTAATTCAAGAAATGAAAATCATATTAGACAAGTGTAAACACGAACAAACAAAAACATTTGAATGCATTAAAATTTAAGAAATGCACAACAAATGTCTATACAACAAGTTGTTCATATAACATAATTGATACGATTATATCATTCAACAAGATCATTTCAATTTATAATCACATGTCAACAACAAGATAAAACATTTGTATTATTACCACAAAAAAATACAAAACTTATTTCCAAATTCTACATAAATTCATTATAAATCATTAGTTGATAAGTATATCAATCGAGATGAAGGATTAAATTATTTTTGTTTAGTAGAATTCGTAACTAATTATGATACAAAAATAAGTAAAAGATGCATTAAAGGTAAAATAATTCGTTAGGTTTCATTCAATTGATAGAAAGATCCAAAAAATCATTGTAGGCAATTATTGCTTCTATTTAAACCCTTTTGAAAGTTGGAACCCAATTTGCAAAATAATTGTAATTCATGAAAAAAATCTTATATGAAAAAAAATTTATATAAGAAGATGGAAAAAAAATTGTATATAATTTAAACCCATCTAGAAAAGTTGATCTTGAATGGGACAACTTAGAATCACAAGTAAAAGAATACCCAAAAATCATCAAAGAGATGGATGGGAAATTTTATTGTCAAATAAATTTATTTATAATGCAAGTAATCCACATAGAAATATATTATTCACTAATACTAAAGAAATTGAACCATGTGATGTACCATATGAAAATCTTACCAAAAAAAAATAAAAAATGTTAATTTTTTATTATTAATACATAATGTTTTTCAATGAACAAATGAATTCATGACATACAAAGAGTTATAATTGATGACATCTTATACTAAAAAATCAAAAACCTTACAAAACCATTTCATATATTTTTAATAGGTGGTGCAAGGATAGGGAAAACTTTCACCTTCATGTGTATTATACAAAACAAGTTATGACATTATATTAAACAAATTATAAATTTTGATTTTTAAAAACCAACAGTCATGAAATTAACATACACAAGGAAACAAAATAAAATAATAATGGCACAACAATTCATTTTGCACTTGCATTGTTCCATTAAATAAAAATCTAACAATACTTAATGCATTAAATGATGGAAGATGTGACACTTTTATAAAAACATATGATCAATTTTGTTTGCTTCTTATAAACGAAATATCTTTAATCATGATAGAATGTTAACTTTCATTGATTGTAAACTACATATCATAAAACAACTCCATAATGAATTTATGGGTGGCTTAGATGTTATAATGATTGGTGATTTTTATCAAACACCCTCTATTCGAGATTCATGGATTTTCAAGCAAATAAACAACATTTAAAATATTATTGCATCAAATTATTGGTCAAAATATGTACAAGGTTATGAATTACAAGAAGGGATGCGACAAGATGATATAAATTTCATTAACATATTAAATAGGTTTTAAATTGTTTCACAAACAACTAAAGACATAAAATTTATATGAACAATAATTGTTTGAAAACCCCATTGATGGACAACATTTTACCATATTTATTTTACACAAATGTTAAAACAACTATGCATAACAATAATGTATTTCAAAACACATTAGGTGAAACATTCACATTCTTAGCACGTGATGTTCATATTGAAACATGTCCATTTCATTTTTAATTATCAAATTTACCATCTCAAATGGTTGGTTTACATTACACAAAATTTGTTAAGAAAAAAATGTTAGTGGAATTATGTGCAGGGAATTATAAAACATTCAATGGTCTTGTGAATGGTGCTTATGGGATTTTCAAAAAGTTTACAAAAACTATTTCAAAATCTTTAGTTTGGATATATTTTCATAATCATTGGATTAAACATAATACATGAATTAAAAATTTACAAATCTATGATGAATCCCAAGGCTTGGCAAATAATGGACACCAATTGAACATAAAATTGTCAAAATACAAATAGGTAGTAATCCTTCTCACACTATCACGAAAATCCAATTCCCAATTCAACTAGTTGTAACACAAACTGTACATCGTTCACAAGGGTTGATTCTTGATTGTTTAACATTTGATTTAATCAACGTGACAAAACCCGGTCTAACATATATTGCATTATTGAGGGTTCATTCAAAAGAAGATTTAAATTACTTTTTTCATTATTGAATAATTTTTTTCAAGTGGATCATTTTGTTCAAAAAGAAATGTTTCAATTAAGAACAAATGCACAATACAAACTTACTATTGTTTCTTTAAAATCATATTATTCAAAAAAAAAATTTGTACAATCTCTTAATACTTGTTTTTTAACATTATATTTTGAAGATGTTGTTGCATATCCAAATATGTTAGCATCACATAGTCTTTGTTTAAATGAAACAAGAATAAAAAATGTTAATTTGAACTAAAAAATTTACAATACTTTATCACAAAAGTTCCATGTATTATCATGTTATAATGAATATGACACTATTGTACTTTATGATGACAATGTGTCATTGAGAAAAAACACAATAATCACAAATTCTAGTGTTGAATTTATCATTACTTTTTTACTAACAACACACACAAGAAGCACTATACACAATTGCAATATACAAACCACCCAAAATGCAAGTGTCACATTTCAATTATATTAAAAAAAACATTATGCAAAAAATGCTTTCACTTATTGTTCGATTGTAATAATTGAAGATTTCAATATAAATTTTTGAATTAAAAACAAATCAATCATCAACATTACAAGCACTTAAAAATACATACAATAAAAAATTCATTAAAAAAAACAACACCACTATTAATGATACACCAATAGATCACATATGGACAAATGCACCAATAAAACAATGTCAATATAGAACAACACAAGCATATTGGATAGATCATAAACCCATTTATTTTGCTTTCAAATTACCCAATTATGTTCCCCAATTTGTATTACCACACAATACCACAAAATGACTTGATAAATTGTTATTTAATTCATAATTGTTGTGATTTATTCTTAACGTTATTACACATATAAACACATAAATACATCTACACACAAACACATACAAATAATGTATGTATTTGTATACATACATAAATATACATGTTCAACATCTTATTTATTGGCAAAGCTAGCATGTTTGGGAAGCCTTGTTTAATTCATTAACAACAATTGGAGATGCAAGGAATTAGCAATGTTTGTACATTAAATGGTGTTAAGTGTTAACAACCATGGGTTGCCATCAAGGCATTGAGAACACTAAGCTTGTTGAATTGGTGCCAATGGGTCTAGACTTTTTAAACTCAACAACAACCCCAAATTAGTTGAATTGGTCACAACTGGTGTAAAGTCTAAACCTTTGGGACTGTTGCATTCACACTCCTATACCATGTAGGGCTTACAAAGTGGGATGCAAATGGGACTGGTTTCACATATTGCCCACTTGTCAAACTTTGGACAAATACAACAGCTTTGACACATGTTTGTTGAATAAATAAATAACTTTAAAACTCTCATTTCCACAAATGAAATGTTCTTGAAGGTTCACTATTTTCCTTCCCAAATTTTTGTTATTTGATTAAAGAAATTGAAAATTTCAACATTTGTGAAAATTTTATAATTAGTGTCAAAGCTGGTGAGATAGCAGGGTGGTCAAATGATTTGGTTGCGCATTACAAACTGAACTTCAAACCTTGTGACACTAGGCAAGGAGATGTTAGAAGAGAGATGGTGAGAGAACAAGAGTAAGTATCTAGAAACTCAATTCTAGATATTTCTTAAGTCCGGAACTTTGCATGCTATGGTGTCTGCACACCTTTCCACCACATGGTGGGATAGGAGGAATAGTACCTCCCAAAAGCCCCAATTTCCAAGGATTTGTCCTGCCCATTTTATTTTTTATTTTTTTCTCACAGTGAGCGAATTTGATTGGCCCATCACTCAAAAAAAATGAAACTATGGAGACTACACTACATAGAA
>Ga0209208_10003882_pt1 | contig 21364 bp, 10 predicted proteins | sample S1TSphfallax_3_FD_187694 | JGI IMG/M metagenome (GOLD analysis project Ga0209208, IMG submission 187694) | Host-associated microbial communities from peat moss isolated from Minnesota, USA - S1T2_Fd - Sphagnum fallax MG (SPAdes) (version 2) | ecosystem: Host-associated > Plants > Peat moss >...
TTAGAATTAGGGTCATAATATAATTGAAATATCAAAATGTTCCATTCATGGTCAATGTATATTGCACGAGCCATCATACAAATTTGGTAGTGTAAACACTTTCAAAGTTAGCCATTATGGGCGAGATTGGGGATGTGTTGCAAATTATATGCTTATTTTTATCACAATCCAAAAAGAACCCAAAAGTTTGTTGACCTAACCAACTTCCTTGGACTTGGGTGTTAGCACATTCTCCAAAACATTAAAATCAATGGAGTTTTATATTACTCCTAACAAAAAAAAGTTTTTTCGAAATATAAAACCTATGTTTAAAGATGCATTGAGATTTTGCCACAATTTCATAAGTTAACAATAACTTTCAACTTCTTTCTGACTTGGAAGTAATACTAAGGTTGTCTTGTCTCATGTCAATGCTTAAAGGGTTGAATGAGTTGATTAAATTATCTCAATGCCAAGAATGTTTTGTTTGTGATTTCATTTTTATTATAAAGTTATGCCAAGCAAATTTGGACTCTTGGTACAATGATCCCCAACTTGCTTACATGAATGATGTGTTCATTAAATATTAGAATTTGTTCAATGGGACATTAATGTGGTGGTGCATGAATGGGCACCTTAAACACATGTGTGAAAAACTTAAGCTTTTTCATTACTGACATTTCCATTATGATGCATTATTATTACCTTCAAATATTTCTTTATGTTCCTACGATTCACATTTTCTTCCAACAAATTATCAATAGTTCAAAAGTTGTGTTCAAAATTGTAGCTAAAGTTAGTGATGAATTTGAAAAAAACTTTCTTGCACAAGAAATGATGGATGCTTGAAGGTTGGTTTATTTGCAATTTTGGTTTAAATTCTCATGTGAAGAAACTTTCTCTATCCATATGGCTCTATTGAAAATGTTTTATTGTCAACCTAAAAATCTTGGATCAAGCCAAACATGGATCCTTACAATTATTGATGCAGACATTTTAAACCTACACTTTTTTTCTTCAAGATCACAATGAAGTCTAATGAATAGTGGGCTATGGACTAACCTTTGGATTTGAATTCTTTGTCGAAGTTTTGGAAAAAAATTAAAATCAATGCATTACTATGTGTTTATCTTAATGAGTTCACAATGGGGGCAAAGTTGACAATGGTTCAAATCATGAGCTTTGTGGAAGATGAAAGACTTTTTCAACATTGGTATTTATGAAAAAACTTTTGAAATTGGCTTTGTGAACATTTGAATTTGGTGATTCATATGTATGCACAACCCTTTTATACAATTACTATTTTTTATTATAAAGATGCCATCACAAGATGGACTAAGAAATAAACACAAACGGGTTTTTCAGCTTGAAACTTTGGATCATTGGCTTAGTGATAGTGTGGTAACCTACAACTAGTTATGTATTATGTAGATGTACAACTTGTTTTCTGAAAGCATCATGACTATTGTTATAACTTGTGTTGACAACTTGACAACTATAATCCATGACAACTATTGGTATCCAATTTGTCCATTTTTAAACTTTTCATTTGCTTGTTGCGTTTAAAATTTGCATTTTGGTTTTGATATGCTATTCTTACAATTGTTTGGTTGTGCAAGTTTATGAAGAACCCTTGCCAAGAGCTTTCAAACTTTATTTTTATTGTAGCCTAATTTGTTAGTTAGTCAAACTTGAAGTAACCACTCTTCACATATACGATGCAACTTCAAATAGCCAAATACACAAGTCCTCCTAGGGGGAAAAAATCGCCATATGTTCACTAAAAAAACAATTCTCTATGTAACCACTCTAAAGATGTCCAGGCACATGACTATTATAGCCACTTAAGGTGCTAGCTCAAATGCACAATCCCCATATAGGCTACTTTCACAAATCCTTTTAAAAAAAGGGCTGACACAGCAATATATATATATATATGTATGTTGCATAGGTACTAATGAATGAAGAGAGATCCTGGGCACCACCTGGTGATGTCCATGCAAGATAGAAAGGAACAAAATAGACTTTAGGAGTGGCTCGTATGCCAATGGACATGGGTGTGGTGTTTGACATAAAGAGGGGTTATTAAAGTGGACTCAACTTCCAAAGGCCTTTGTTACCTGATTTTTATAAAGGCCTGCGCATTCTCATGCCCAAGTGCTCAGTGGGTTCTCACGAATCAGGAGGTGGGTGGGGTGCCACTTTTGGAGATCCGAAACCAAGCAAGCTACTACCATGCTCAGAAACTTCTCATTACACAACGTGTGAAATGAATTGGGATTAGATGGTTTGATGGGACTCAAGTTCTAATGGAATTTATGGCTCTTGGGAGACTTGGGTGTTCTCCATTTGGTGACTAGCCTAGAGCAACAACTTCATCACTTGGTCCTTACATGAGAACTCTTAATTTATAGGTCTAGCTCTTGGTGGCCCATATGGCCAAAGCACATGTTGTGGCAGAAGATCCACTTTTGCTGCATCTGCATAATAGCCCGAACTAAAGTTCAATTTTTTTTAAAGAATTTTGCAATTCAATTCAGATGTCTCTGGACGCAAATCTCACAACCAAATCTCCATCCAAACCAAAGATCCATTGTTTTTTCTACCCTTTTGCATGTGCCATTCTTGTTTTGATAATCAAGTCTTCAGAATGTGTTGGCTGTATGTGAATTCTCATGCATTTGTTGATTAATTCACCCTAGTGTAGCCTGTGCTGTCGGGCGAAGTGTGAACACCTTCTTAAATGTTTTTCAGAATTGAAAATTTTTAAATTTGGAAATGTGAACACATTCAGGGCTCAACTGGTTTTTCCTTCCAAACCCAATTTTTGTAAATTTTTTGAATTTCCAGCAACAAAATCCACTCAAAAATCAATATCTCCTACATCTTAGCTCTGAAAATTGTGAAATAAACTTCATTAAATCTGACTTGCCAAGGGCTTTCCAAGAACGCTAACAACAACGCTAACAACGCTTCCAAATTCCAATACAATTTTTAGTTTCAATTTTATTCAATTTTCATTGAGAGAATGGTTCAATGATCAATAGCTTCCACAACCTAGCTCCAAAGAATCTCAACCCAAGTGGTTGCACCCCTACTCATTGAGAGCTCTCCAAAGATACCAAGAGTGTGGCATGGAGCACTGCAGTTGGGGAGATCTCAGTGTGACAAAACAAAGCAAAACAAACTACCTTGCTTCATAGATAGATTACAAATTGATGTGGCTTGATCAACAAATGCATGGCACCAATAAATAAATGGGCCAATTATAAGTGTTAAAACTCTTTTCTTTGACAAAGAATGGAGTACTACGATAAAAACGTTGTCTTATTGGTTATCTAACTTCGGCTTTGTTAAGGAAAGGTGTGAAGTAAACCATTCCTATCCTTTCTAGTGCACCTCATTGCCCGAATTATTATTTAAATTTTTTTTTTTACTATTCCATTGTCCTGAAATGTTTTTCTTAACATGCTTCTTGGTAATCCATAGCATCCTTCTTGACACCCCCATCACTCAAAAGAAACAAAGATAACCATTTTTCCTTCCCACCCCAATGCATTTTCTCATTTGAAAAAAACTAAGTAGAGAAATATTTTCAACCCCAACACCCCCAACATACTTCTTAGTGCCCCTAGCATCATTCAACATAATATTTGTTACCCTCAACATCCACTGGCACCCCATGTTGCCCCAAAAAAAAAAGTTTGTCCAACTTGGTGCCCTTGGTGTTTCCAATGTTCCTTTCCAATGCCCCACCATCCTGTCACCATTTTGCTATTCTTGGAAGGCATTCCTATGGCCTTGTGATTATTTTATTGTCTTTCATCATCTTCAATATCCTCTGGGTGTGGTTTTGCCATTGACCTTGAGCCTAATTCAGTGATCCTCAAACCAAAATGCCCCACCCAACCAAATTTTTGCTAGGGATGCCCTAAGTCGGGATGTTTGGTAGGTTGATGTCCCATCTAGCGGTTAAAAAAGGGTTTTCACTATTCGTAAAAAAGAATGAAGTTGAAGGGGGAAATGTCTTCTACCAATTCCACAAGAAAAAGTGATTAAAAGGAAAAAAAAATGTTGACCCAATCCAAAAGAAAGGATAGTAATTAGAAAGAGAAAAATAAAATGTTCATTCCCAAATCATGTGTGAATATGATATTAAAACATTGTTAGATGTCACTTCCATATCTAATGAACATGATGCTTAGAATGGATTTCAAATTATGTCAAAACAAGACAAAGTATGCTTAAAAAATAAACATTTATAGTTAAACCCTATGTCACTCATATAATTCTAATTTAAAATAGCATCAAATTAAATGAAAATATGTGTCAAGCATTATTCATGGGTGGAAATAGGATATAAGAAGTCACTCATGCTAACAACTTGACTTCTTAATGATAGAATATTTTTATAATGATGGTTTCTAAATCAACTTTTTTATTTGATTTAATTACTATGATAAAAAAAAAATTGCATTATAATATTATGTGAAGGTGTACCTAAAAACATTCTCATAAAAATATCATTTTGCAGCTTTTTGAAATCATTCAAAAAGTCCTTTAAGTGGTGAAAGTATTCTTTTAAGCACATCGTTAAATTTATTTTTTTCAATGTTCCATGTTCATTCAATCCATTTCAAAATTATCCTTGGATGTTCCCATAATACATGAGGAATATTATTTTTAAAATTCATGCAAAACTTTCAACATTTTTAAGTAGATTTTTATCACAAAAACAATTAAACATTGGCCATGGTCCTAAGTGCTTCTTTATAGTTTGACTACACCCTATTTGTTCTATTAAGTTTATAAAAATCTAGTTCCAAAAAAACTAAAAGCAAATGAACTTAAAAATTCTAAATTAAAGTTCATTTGAAATTGATTTATTAATATGTGTTCAAACTAAAATGGGGCAAGTATTAGAAATTGCACTAAAACCCCCACTTATGTATTAGGCTGAATATCAAAGTTATAAAAAAATCAGAAAACAATTTTTGATATATAATCAAGGTTATTGAAAAATCAAATATTGGTTATCATAAAAAACCAAGATGGTTAAGATTTAATGTTGAGATTATGATCATGATGAAAATGTTAAATTCTTATTGCCACTTTTTAATTCTAGATATCACATCATGCCAAAGGGAAATTATTTACATCTTGAATTGAAAGAGGCTACAAGTCTTTCTTTTTTACTCACTAGTCACATCAACATATTTTGAATAATTGCAAATTGATAATTAATTATAGGAGTTGAATTAGTGATTGGCAACATTTAGTAAAATTTGTGTTCATCCCTTCAACATTGTCCACAATCCATGGAGACACCATGGGCTTGGTGGTGTCTTGGTTATGGTAATTGGTTTTACCAAACACATACAATTAAGTTTTTAAACTTTGTTCCACCCAACCAAAGAGATATTGATGATGATGGAAAGGAGGTCATGAAGACAACCGAACTATTTGATTATCTTTTAATTCACATGTCCCAACAATTTAGGATGTGATTTATCATTAATGTGATACAAGAAATGGAAAAAGTATTAAATTACAAAGGTAGACACACATTCAAAATGAGCCAAAAATGAGGACAAGTGTAGTGTGATCTATAATATTATTAAATACACTTGACATGTTATTTTATGTTCTCCGCACTAGCATGTTTTATATCCTATGGTTTAAAGATGATGTACCATTGTTTGAATAAATTATTAGTTTTCAAGAAAAAAATTAAGACTGCTTTATATATATATATTGAGACAAAAGTGTCCCATCTGTCCCTACCAAGTGTTTTGTGCAATTGGAATGGGATCTTGAAGGGAAAGTGTTGTTTGAATTGAGACTTGGGAAATCAATATAAGATTGGAAAGCTCTCGACATGAATTATATGAAAAGGAGATCCCATGCCCAATTTGGTTGAAATTTCTAGACATTATGGCTATTTGGAATGAAATTGGGTGTGTGCCATAAGACAAATTTGGAATTTTCCATTTCAATGTAGGTTACATATAACCTATTGAGATAACTATAATGAGGCAAATGATACCAAACCACAACTATTGAACCATAATAATAATGTGTCATGCTATGACTATTAATATTGTATAGAGAATAAAAGGATGGTTATGTGTCTCACTTTTGACATTATCAAAAGTCCACATGTTACACCAAATAAAATTCCTACAATTATGATATCAAATTATAAATCATATAATTATTCCCTATGCTTTTGGTCAAACACATGATTTTTTCAAAAATTAAATATGAAAGGTTGAATTTTTTCAATATGAAATAGGTTTAAAACAATTTAAAATAGTGAAAATCATGTCAAATTAAAGATTTAAAGATAAGAATATCTTGTATTAAGAATTCTGAATGCATATTATTTTTTAATCTTTCATTTGATGATGGTCTATTTTTTATTTTGACATTACTATGACATAGTTTTGATACCACATTTTTTATATTGAATGCATGTGACAAATACATTGTCATCATTTCAAAAGTCCTTTATGCAAAGCAACACAATGTCTTGGGTTTTGTGACAAGTTTAAAAAATGACTATTGTCTTTTTTGCCTATGTTTATAACCAAGGTAGAACAGTCCATCACTGAACATTAACCTATCACCAAACACTTTGGCAATTTTTTTTCAATTCTTCTCCATCTTGAGTGATTTAAAATGTTATGGGAGTGTTAACTTGAGCTCTTCAATTTGTCTTTGACCAGCAGAGGCAAAGGAGTAATTATAGAAGAACAAGAAGAGAAATAAGCTTTTCCAAGTGATAAAACCCGTTTTTCTTCTATTTTCTTCTATTCTACCCCTCTTACTTTCAATGCTCATAACTTTCTCATTTCTTGTTTAATTTAAGTGATTTAAATTGCTATAACGGCGCAACCTTATGATTTACAAATCATCTTTCAATCATAAAGGCAATAGAGCGACTTTCAAAGACTTTTTTTGGGTGTTTGGTAATAGTCTTCCAAGTGTGTGGTGGTTTTATGTTTGCACCATTTGACCCCCCCCTCCCCCTACTTTGGAGGGTCACATCTAACTCATTTCTTCATCTTTTTGAATGATTCAACTTTTTGTGGGTCCGCAAATAGTAGGGCTACAATTCCTCTTGGGGCATGAAATTCAAAGGAACACTCTCCATAAATTCACAAACCTTTAAAACACTAAGTGTTTGGACACGAACTTCTTTAGCTTTCTTGGTCACAAAAATTACTATATAGTTGCAAAGGACATCAAAATGTCATGTGACATCAAGTTTTGCAATTGTAGTCAATACAACAACTTGTTCAAATTCTGGGTAAATATATTATTATTTTTTAATTCATATTAATGTATTTGAATGAATTAAAATTAAGAATTCAAAAATATCATTTACTTTTATGACTAATAATTATTATTAATGATTTAATTTTTAATGATGATGATGATGTGGCATGGCATGTGTCAACAAAGTGTTACAATTAATAATCAACCTCATGATTCATGACACTTATTTCAATAAAATTACATTTATTGATTGGTAAAAAATGTTCATAATGCCAAAACATGTTTTTTATTATTTGTTTTATGCAACTACAATGTCTAACATAATTAAGAAAATGATTAAAAAATAATTTTAGCATTCAATTTAACAATTTAATGATTCATAACATTAATTTCAATAAAATTGCATGTATTGATTGGTCAAAAGTGTTCATAATGTCAAAACATGTCTTTTATGACGTCCTATGGAATTAGAATGTCCAACACAATTTTTTAAATGATTAATAATGTTTTTAACAACTAGTAATCAACCTAATGACTCATGACACTAATTTTAATAAATTTTCATTTATTAATTGGTCAAAAGTGTTCATAATGCTAACACATGTTTTTTACAACTTGTTATATGAAACTACAATGTCCAACATGATTAAAAAAATGACTGAAAATGTTTTTAGCAATTAATAGTCAATTTTATGACTCATGCAAGTAATTTGAAAATGATTAAAAAACAATTACAAGATTTCACATAGGACCAATCATTTTATTAGCCAAGTGTAGTTTAAATAACCTAGTTAAAAATATAATTTTATCACAATTTAGTTAGATTTAGACATGTATTGCTTCAATAGTGAACATTATTTTGATTTTTCAAATTTTAACCAAATATAATCTAAATATTCAGCAGTTTAATGATGTTTCACATACAATTTAACCATGTTTAGCTTAAATCATTATTTTAAGTATAAATGATATTGATTTAATTATACATTAACAATTTTCAACCATGTTTAGCCAAAATAGTTGTGTTTAAAAATGTTTTGCCATGTTTAGCTTCAATATTTGTGTTTAGCCTTATTTATCTTCATTTAACCATGTTTGTTTTAAATAATTGTGTTTAGTTTAATTTATATTAATTTAGCCATATTCAACCTAGGTGTTTGTTTTTAGCCAACTTTATTTAAAGTAGTTGTATTTAGCCATGTTTAGACTAACTTACTCTATGTCTAGTTTAGGTTAAATTAGTTTAGTCTAGGTCTAACCTAACTAAGTCTACTTTAGTTAATCTAAATTTAGCATAAAGCCTAAGGAGTCATAACTAGGCTAGGCTAGGATAATTTACTTTAGCATAAAAAAACTTAAGTTAACTTAAACTAGGTTGGTAGGTATTAGGTAGGTTGACTTATGTCAACCTAGGGTGGCTTAATTTAATTTGAAACTAAAAATTTTGATCTTTATAATTTTGTGTTTAATAAATTTAGTATATAAAAAATGTGCTAGTGCAATGGATGAAGACTTGAACCCCAAAGTGAGGTGAGGGGTTCAAGTCCTTGTTCTTGCAACTTATGATACTTAAGCCACTAAACCTATGTTAGATAGTTTAGTCTAGGCTACCCAAGCTAGGAGACTAAGGTTTGTTTTTAATTTAGGCCACCTAATTTAGGTTAGGTAGCCTAAGCTACCTAGGTTTAAGTTGATTTTTGGCTAGGCTACCTACTTAGGTTACCTAACCTAAACTAGGTTGACTTTTGCTCTTGTGTGATGATTCATAATTGAACATGTGTTTAAATTTTTTTGACACATGTCATCCATTTATTAATTCATTTTTTGTAACTTTTAGTTGAGTAAAACGACTAGGTTGACATGTGTTTAATTAACTTCAAACATGTGTTCCAAGCCATTCTGCCATAATATGGATAGTTAAAATTTGATCATGTCCATTCATGTACAATCCAAAAAGATTTGTGATTGTGAATATTCAAATAGTTTCCCTAAGTATGTTTCACCCTTGCAATAGTATGCCATTGTAATTTTCAAGTAAATCGGAACTATGAAGCCATGCTATGATTAGGTTTCCTAATTGCAAAAGTTATGTTTATGTAGTAATGAATCATGATTAAAATTTCAAAACATGTATAATTAGATTTTACAGGAGGAAAGGAAAATGGCTAAACATGAAAAAAACCATTGCTAAAGTACTTTGAATAAAAAACAAGCTCATAGTACTGATGATAATAAGTTTGAACTTTTGATTTTTTGTGCATAAAATTTTAATATATCATGATTTTGCAAGCCAATTACAACTTTTTGATCGTTCAAATATTGGCTTTAATTTATACAATAGGAAAAAGAGAAAAATTAAAAAAAAATGTTTATTATTTTGAAGGCATGAAATTTTGTTCATGTAGGTATAACTTGCATGTAAACAATAGTCAAATTAAATTATTGGTTCAAGATGACCAAAGAAGGAATGTGATAATTGGTTTCACAAATTTGGTGGAAACATTATCTTTGCCAATTCTATTTTACTTCTTACTTTCGAACATTACCCAACATTCTAGGTCTAAATAATTGATGAAGATTTATTAGTGATTTGTCATATGCGTTATCTTTCCCTTTCAAAGTATATTTTTTGTTTATTTTTAGGTTAAAAAATTTAGAACCAAAATTATAATAAATTGAATAGAGGGCATGGATAATATTTGGCACTTACTTTCATTCAATTTGATTCCCTAATGATTCCATTTCATATTTAAAGTCTCATAGTGAAATGGGTTAATGAATTGCACCCATGTTTCCTAGTAATGTGAAAAGGAATAATAAGATGATTTTTAAAAAATAGTCTCAAAAATCTAAATGAATTTTCAAAAGGGCCAAATTGCAATGTTGTGCTAATTTATGTCCAAAAGATTCTAAATTTAGGTTCTTGTAATGAAAATTCATCTTTTAGGTTGTATACAATTTAAAATTGTTTTGACTAACTCCCCAAAGTAGTATACAAAATGCTCCCAAATTGACATTCCTAGATATTTTTCTTGTAATTAGGTGACATTTTGTGGTGACACAATATAGAAAACTTTCATATACAACATAATTGGTTTTTAGAAAACATGGTAGCATACGAGTGGGTGGTTGCACACTAGTTGTAGTTGGGGTTGTCCAACTCTTGATTTCAAAACGAACATTTAGCCCTAATTTTAACTTCTTTTTTGTTTTCAATGGAACCTTGATTCAGTCTTGAGATTGATTCTTTGAATTTCTAAAACCTTTGGTTCTAGTCATTTTCATAAAGTATTTAAAACAAGTAGAGTTTAAGACCACACTTCATCTTCATCATACATAGTTCTAATTATTATTATTATTACTAGTAGTGTGTAATATTAATATCCACATAGTTCAAAAGAGATTTATGTAATATTAATTATGTGCAATCAATCAAAACAAATAATTTGCCTAATATGTAGGGTTAATTATTCATTTATTTATAAAACTGTATTTATCTAGCAAGAGAACTTGAACTAGTTTTTAAATGAGGCAATACCCTCAATTCAATTTCAAGAATTAATTGAAACCTGCCTTAGATCTTGACCTATAACCTGGACCTGAACTTGCCTAATTCCTAGACCGCAGCCACATTGGTTAGAACCCAAAACTTGTGAGCACAAACTGTGCAAAAGTCACTTGTTGTGAAGTCTCAAGTTCGGTCAACATTGGTGTACCTTTGGCAAAGTGCAACATCTGTTTCCATCAAGTAGAGCTACCTTTGAACCTCGATTTTTCAAGGCGAATTGGGAAAATAAGTTATATGACGAGTAGGCTCAACCTTAAGAGTTGGATGATGAGTTGTTGTCTATGGATTCTAGAGCTTAACCCAGTTTTCTCATCATTGATTCACATCTCAATTGTATTGTCCACTGTTGATTCACTTCACTTTACAAGTGAAAATGACTAACACCAAAAGTGAAGCTAGGAATTAGTTGCTTGTGTCGCCTAGGAAAATGCTTAATAAAGTGCCTAAATATATAGGGCACCCAAACTGGTTATGTACTTGATAATGTCCAAGCATGGTGGCATTCCTAGAGTAAGGGCACTTGAGGTGACAACCAAAGGGAGGGACTTGCACTCGGAACACCCAGTCTCAGGGTATCATCCCACCTAATAACCAGACATAATTTTTAAAAAAATTCCCCATTGGGTATCATAAATAAAAAGGAAACACAAGGCAAGGTGTCTCAATAATTGAATTGTGCGAGCGTTTTGCAATATTACTGTAAATTTTATCCTGCCATCCCGTAACACTAAAAACTTTTATGCTAGGTTATTGCATGTTAGGTGATGCCTGAGGCTGTGGGCATCACCAAAATAATGGTGCATGCAAGGGGGAGCCAAGGCGGGCCCAATTTTAGTACTGCACACCGCCAAAGGGGTTACACCTCCTAAAAATCAACGATTTTTTTATTATAGAATTCCCTGTGATACCCAGTGCATATGACCCCAAAAAAAAAAAAAAAAAAAAAAAACCATCACTAGGCAGTTTGAAAAATGAAAAACCCAAAAGAGCAAAGCCCATTTAGTTTCACAAAATGCATTGTGGGTTCTTATGCTTGGTAAGCATTCCTCCAAAATAAACTACAAATCTTGTCAGAGGTCTTAATAGTAATAGAAAGTCATGGTTGAATGGTTGAATCATGCGCATGAAGCCGTTGTAACATGCAAATAAGCTCACCGTCGCTGGCTTATTTGTTTGTTGTTGTATTTGATGCCGTGTAGTTTGGTGGTTGTCAGTTTGTCGCACTAGGGATCTTATGCTCTAGAGCATTTAGGGTTTATAAATGGACAGATAGGATGATATTAACATGTGCCTTTCCAGATAAAGCATCACACACGGAAACTATTACTTTTCCTAAGGGATCAATACATGGAAGCTGTTACTTCTCAAAAAGGATCAATACACGGAAACTATTACTTTTCATAAGGGCTCAATACATGGAAACTGTTACTTTTCATAAGGGCTCAATACGCGGAAACTATTACTTTTCATAAGGGTTAAAATATCTCAAGATACATGACCTTTCCACTAGAATGAAGGATTGCAACACATGCTTTTATTGATATTTGCCATATGGGGACCAAATGTGCCAGAGACGAGGGTGAGGAAGGAAGGATGCAGCAAGTTTGTCCACCTTACAAAAAGTATTTGATCCATTCTTGCAACCTCTTGATGTCATACTTGGCTCTAAAGCACATGTTTTGTAATTCTTATTGGGCACGAGGGAATAAGGATAGCCATGCACATTTAGATATCATTTTCTACTTGCATGTATGTGGGCTTAAAGATAGTGTCTGTAGTCTATACCAGTGTTGGGCGGTTCTCACTTTTTTGTGAGAACCATCCAGTCCTGGTTTTCTCATGATGTTATGAGAACCTGATCGGTTCTCTAATATATATATATATATATATTGGGCTGGTGAGACCAATCAGGTTATCAAAAAGAATCGAACTCACCCCGTTCTCGGATAAGTCGGTTTTCATATGTACAACAACAACCGGTTTTCACAACCTGATTATTAAAATTTTCATTAATTAATATCAGCTTTATTAATCAAATAAATAACTATTTAATTACTTCATGACACGAAAAAGCCAACACCATGCCAGAAAAGTAACAGCAACTGGAAAAGAATAAAAGCAATGGGAAAAAAAAAGTAAAAAGAAAAGTAATAGTAATAAAAAGAGAAGAACAATAATGGGAGAAGAGTAGCAGTCCCAAGTGAGAAGAAGTACAAGAGGAACCGATAAATGATACAGAGAACTCTGAGAACCGGATTTGAGTTCTACGAGACAAATATACATGTATACATTTGAACCGGTTCTCATAACCGGTTCTCTTCAGGGGAGAACCTGAGGTCGGTTTTCAGTTCGGTTCTTGCATTTAAAAGTGTCAATCGGTTCACATTGTGAGAACCGGGCTGAGAACCGTGTCAGCCTTGGAGAACTGCCCAACTGTGGTCTATGTGCCGACTGAAGGGCCCTCTAGCTACAGAAACCTCCTCTTTGTTGTGTGCTGGTTGGCCCCCAATGCAACTTATCCCCTTGGATGAACCAGCACCTACATTAGTGCACTGTTAAAAATCCTGAATTTGTTTAGGTTCATATTTTCCATCACTTGGGAAGGCTAATAAATCAGAGATCTTTGAGTCCAAATTCAACAACATATATGTATGGCTACTAAAAGGACTAACTCAAGGAGGTGAAGGTACCAGTGTAAGTTCTGGTTCAGCCTGGCCAAATCAAATCCAGGGAAGTAATAGATCATGCAACCCATAACCCCTTGGTTTTACATCACAAATACAAAGCAATTTTTATATTGTTGCACTAGATACGGAAAACTGTTAATGAACACCCCACTCTTTGCACAAGCACCTGAGGTGTAGTTGAGGGGCGCTTATTTTGTGAATGCTCCGCTCTTAGGGTTTAGGGAACCCTAAATAAAGTACTGGCAGAATTTCTTTTTTAATTTTTCTTTTCTACCCACCAGGAATCGTGGGGAGACAAAGGTTGGGCATTTCAAAAAGTTTTGTTTTTAGAAATGCCCCACCATTTGCCAAGGAGAAAATGTGTACATAAAACATTCTGCCAGTGCTTTAAACTGTATAGTATCAACTTATGTTGAAGTTGTTTCATCTTGCAAATAATATTCTGCCCACGGTTGGTTGCACAAAATCATCTCCGTGACCTGGTTTGGAGGAGCTGGAAGACGGTTAGCTCACTCTGAAAAATGGCCTTTTGGAGGGCATTGGGAGACACCAAAACAATTGCAAAGGAATCTAGGGTCTGTAGCTCACACTATTATTCAACAATTAAAGAACACGTTTAGAAATATTCTCCTAATAAAATTTAAAAAATCTTCCTTGCTGAAATTTGGTATATATTGCAGTACCTTTATCATTCCAGCAATGATTCAATTTTTTTCAGTAAGTGACAATTTTTTCATATTTACCTGCCCACAATGCTGGATGTTCTACAAATTCTGTACTTACCTAGTGTCCATGGTCACTTTGTGCACTCCAGGTCTACATGGTCAGCTCTTTGAAAGTGCCAAGAATTCAGGAAATTCTTATTGTTACTGCTGGAGTGAAAAAATGATAAATAAATAAATAAATATTTGGCAAGAAGATGCCCTAATGATAGAAGAAGTACTACAGAAGTGCCTATTATCTATGTTGGCCAGGAAACCTGATTTTCAGAATTTGCACATAAGATACACTAGGCTGGTGAGCAAACACTTAAGAACTGAAAGGAGGCTCAATCCTCACACTTTGTTCCTGTGCTTAAAGCACATTCCTAGCCCTTCACCTAGGGCTTCCCACGCTGCAAAAATTGCTCAATTCTGTAAAGAAATGGGGGGGGGGGAAGAAGATATGGGGTGTTTGGTGTAATGGGTTTAGTGTTCAGTGATGGGTGAATTGAAACAGAATAAAATTTGAAGCTTAAAATCTTTAATTGTTGCATTTTTGCCTCTGGAAGACAAAGAAGTTTTGTAAAGCTTTATTTGGTGTGCACCCATCGGGTTTTTAATCACTCAAAATGGACTATATAGAGGAAGATATGGGGCTGGAACTAGAGAGGGGTCTAGAGCTTTTTTTCAAATGTTTTGAAGCAAACAATTACTCATCCTCTTAATATGTTTTTTGAGTTGCTTCCTTATTTCTGATGTCAAAAAAACATTCGTAGCCCTTTAATTTGCACATCCAAGGACACAAAAATCGCTCAAATTGGTTAAGGAATGTGGAAAATATTGGAAAATGTTTAGTGATAAGTATGTGTTCGATGATGGATGGATCTACCGTAATTGATAAAACATGAGTTCACCATTTATCTCACAATTGTACACTTGTTGCACAACAAGCGGCTCTGTCTTGAAAATAAGGTATTACATTTAATGTTCTACTATGAACTCAAGTTATATTGGATGAAAGTTTGTTGGATTTATGAAAGACTATGAATTTGTTTTTCACATTTGTACTAAAAAAAAGTCTTTTAACCATCTTAGAAATTCATTGTGGATATTTAGAAATTGATACCATAGTTCCATTGTCTTTTCTTTAACTAAACAATTTTTAGCAATGTGCATGAGATATTTTGATGTTTGAAACAAACATCAATATTGAATATATATAATTTACATGGAAAGATTTTATTTTTAGTTTCATATTCATTTTGAAGTTCGAGAATTTGGCAATTCTTATATTTGTTTTTGTCACATTTTGGGTTTTAGTTGTCCATGAAAGGTGTTTTGTTATGATGTTTGATGGGTGTATGTGTGGATAAAAAAATTGTTCAATTTTTTTTTTTTGTCTTGTTATTGATATTTATGATTTTTTTTGCACATGGTCCACGTAAAAAATGTAAAAACGCAAATTCAAACCACAAGGTGCCAACATTTTGGGAGTAATTATTTAGGTGGAAAATGCAAAATTTACATGCATATTTTCACAAACACTACACTTTAAATAAATGGAAACATAAAGTGGTTTTTTGTTATACATTGGAAATGTGTTTGGTAATTTGAATGCAATGTAAATTGATTTGTGAAAATTTGACCAATGTATTTCTATTACACTAAATTTGCAATCATTTCTAAGGACAATTGGCCATATATGATCATTGAAATTCAGCTTTTGTGGTGTTTTCACTAAATTGTGATTTTAGTTGCAATTTATGCATGAAATATAATAGTTTTTGCTTATTATTTGCTTGGTTATTGTCTTTTAAAATGTAAACATTAAAATTTCCCATAATGATGATTGGACAATGTTTGAAAGATTGTTGAATTATAGTTTGAAGATTGTTTAGGAATGTAAAAATTGAACATGAATGAACTTTATACACACATACAATATGCATTGTTTATTTTGTATTAATATTAAAAGTTGTTGTTACATTTTTTGAACCATCACTAATTATTGTATTGAAGGAATCTAAGTGCATGTGTATGTCATACATCATCATCAACCCATGATCATCATGGATTGAAATATATGAATATTTCAATGAATTTATAAATTTGTGCACATATGTTGATGCATGGTGTATTCTTGTTTCTATAAGACATAAGATATGAGACATTTAAAAGTTATGGGGTGCAAATAGGATAACATGAGCCACACCCGCCTACTTTTGGGATTGCTTTTGGTGGAATGTTTTCTAAATTTTTTTTGAAATTTTTTTCAAAAAAGATTTCAAAAAAATTTATATATTTTTTATATTATTGTGTCAAGGTTTATGCAAAATATTTCAAAATATATGTAATTTTCAAAAGTTTTGAAGTCTATTTATAAATCCTTTTAGTGCTAAAAAACATGCCCAATATTATTCATCAAATATTTTTCAAATTAATTCACATGTTTCAATGATATATTATGAACCTTATTAGATGAAAAAATCTTATACTTCCAACACCAAATTAAATTACCACTTCTAAACGTGAAAAATTAAGCACTGGTTACATTTGTTATGGTTTGTGTTAGTGTGATTGCACCCTATGATCATGATTGATGTTTTTGGAATGTCGGTGTAGAAAAGTTGTATTCAAGGCTTGTATAATTACATGAAAATTATGTAAGTTTTTAAATTAATGAATTAATGGTATCCAAGTTGTAATTATTTTCAATCTATTCATTTCTACATGTACTTTTGCATCCACATAAGAATTTTCACATTGGAGAAGAACTAACAAAAATAGCTTTTCTTTTGTTTGAATGCAAGATAATGTTATATATGTTAACCCATATTTTTTAATGTTAGTGGGATCAAAAACCAATTCATCTAATGATAATCCCTAATAATGATGAATGGTTCTTGTTGTTGCAAGTTGAATTGGAAATTAAATCCTTATTATGATAAATGATTGGGATTACTGACTCTTATATTTTTTATGAAAGGTTCAATTAATGTCCATTTTGATTCAATGTTGTTGTCATAATAATGATTATATTTTTCTTTTGTTAGTGTTTCAATTTTAATTTTCTAAAACATTATCCATATAATGGTTATTTTAAAATGTGTTGTTGATGTTTTAAAAATGCCATTAACTCCATTCACAAGACCATCAAATGTTGCATAGTTACTACCACATAATTCAACCAACATATTTTTTTTATATATTAGTTGTAAAATGCAAACTCGTGATTTTACTTGAATCATTTGAAAGTTCATAAGTTGGTGGGCGTGATTGATGGTTGACGTCCGTTGCTTTGAAAATAAAAGTGGGACCTAATGTGTTAGTGAACACATTTTCATTGAGTTTTTGCACAAGTTTATTTGGGTAGTTTATTTGGATGTCATAATGGGGTGGATGTCAATTCCTTTGCCATCAAACCACCCCATTTGATGTGCAAATATAGTGGAATGCATTCTATTTAACCCATACTTGACTTTAAACATTACACAAACATTAATTTCAATATTTCTTACTTTATTGATATTTTCCAATTATAAATTTTTAAAATTGATTTTTAATGTACTTTCAATGACATACATGATTTAATATATTTTTTTTCCAAAGCTTTACATTAATTTGAATACGTTTTCAATTTTTTCTGTTAAACACTACACCAAAATGTGTTCTAGTTCATTTTGGGTTCCATTAGATTTTGAGTGAATTTAGACATTTTTACCATGTTAAAACTAATAAACCCTTCAGTGAACGAAGACCAGCTGCTACAAATAGTGAATTGGCCCTTTAATACCTAGCGAAACAAGGTCACTTTAGAGTGAAATACAAATTTATCAAGCCATTTCACTTGTTATTTAATTAATTAGGGAACATGGAAATGAATTAAATTTAAATTATATAATATTTAATGTAATATTTACTATTATTCATAATTTCATGATTTTCAACTTATGAATTATTGACACATGTTGAAATGCAATACATGTTCAAATGATGAATAAGCAAGATTTAATAAAAATGTTTCCATTATTATGACCTTCAATTTAATGGATACCTACTTAAACAAAAACATGGTTCCCACATAGACACATTTAAAAAAGATAAAATCAATAATTCATTTAAGACTATTTACTTCTTTTTTTTGGGGAAAATTCCTTGTGTTGAAAATATCTTTATATTGGAAAATTGCTTAGTTGTAAAAACTGTTTGTATTAAAAAATTTCATGCATTAAAAAATTATTTTCATTGAAAAACTACTTACATTGAAAAATTATTTGGATTGAAAAACTACCTTCATTGAAAAAATTGATGGCATTGAAAACATGCTTTCATTGAAAAAATTATTTTCATTGAAAAAATCATTTGCATTGAAAAATTACTTTAATTGAAAAATTACTTTCATTGAAAAATTGCTTCACATACAAAATTTTGCATTTAAAGTTATTTTTAGCACTTGATGTAAATTGATGTATGAAAATTTTCATTGTCCTCTAGAAAAGAAACTATGAAAATGATTATATAATATGGGCTATTTAAACCAAAGTTTTGATATAAGGAGTTTCCACATATATAGATTATTCATATACTAAAGGTAACTATAAAAAGGTCACACAAAAACTATTAACAACTTTAATGTCTAAGAGGGTTTTTGTATATAAATTGATTATGATTCAAAATCAAGCTTGTGTTTCACACTATGTTAAGCATTATCATTAGGAATGATTGCCAAAGGAACAACCAAACTTTCACCTTTTCAATTTGTTTCCATTTGTGGGATAAATTGTTGGATGTCTTCTTAAAAGCCAACAAGGGCAGATGTGGTTGACAATCAAAATTTACCATGAATGCAAATTGAAATGAGGAGTTGAACTTTTTTTGAATGCAAATTGAACACTTGATAATTTATTGTGCAACTATAGAAATCGAACTTGTATAGTTTTGTTAACAACCTTTATTAAAATTGTGTAATGTTGTGCCCTTAAATATCGATCTCCTTTTGATGTTGTTGTCACATTTTTGATTAAAACCATAGCACATTGGCCTCCATTGTACGCTTCAAGAAATTGTTCATAAATTGTGTTTTGAAATTGTTACCAATAATAAGAACGTCTTGGTCAAATTCACCTTCTCCATCTACAATCAATAATTGTTTTTCACCTTTGCTATCCCTTATTCCCCTTACACCAACGACAATGATAATAATGGTAGTAGACCTCCAACTTCGAATAAAACTCTTGAATACTCTAATGGAATCCATGTGGAAAAACATGGGAATTAACTTAGGTTGGAATGTAGGAATTAATGACACAATGGTTGTCAACTCAATTATAATGATAACATGCCTGTCACCTTTCTCAAAACCCCTTTAGGATTTTGATTAAATGTTAAAATTTTCCACCCTCACAAACATGCATTTTTGCAAATGTTATTCATGCATATCTATATGAGGTGATTTTGTCCTCAAAATGATTGTGGTCAAAGTTGGCCTATCCAATAAATCACAATGCAAATATGCATAGCTTAGATCTTTCATGTTCCTATTTACAATTCAATCAAAGGTGCCCTACTTATTGAACACATTTGCCTCAAATGTAACATCTCTAATTCCAAAATCCAAATCATCCACTATGACAACTAATTTAACTTCCTTCACTTGAACAACAACCATTGTGTAAAAAAAAGAAAAAATAACTTATTAAAATGAATTTGATAACAAACAAATGAAATAGCACTTGGCAAAACTAATGGTTGCAAAAACACACATTTGGCAAAACATACACTTGCAAAAACACAAACTTGTAAAGGAAGCAAAAAAACAGTCAACAAATGGTGAAAGCTTAAACCAAGCACATTGTTTTTGCTACGAAAAAAAAAGCAACAATGTTATATTTATATGAGACAAAAAACCTAACTTAAACCTTAACCTGGTTTTAAACCTAACTTAAATTTTTTTTCTACTTTGTATTGATTTTAAGTAATTTTGACTATGGTTGATTTGAATTTAACAATAAAAGATCATATCCATGGTTGGGCAGTTAAGTTATGTTTTAATAATGAACGAGACATCAATACCCTTGGCATTTTATAAATTTTAGTTATTGATTTTTGGTAACTTTGATTATGGTAGATATCTACCATTAACCATGAATATTGATGAACCATTGTTTGGCGGCTAGATTGTGGTCTAATGACAAACAAAACATCAATATCCTTGGCATCTTATAAATTTTAGTTATTGATTTTTAATAACTTTGACTATGGTGGATATCTACCATTAACCATGGATATTGATGAACCATTGTTTGGCAACTATATTGTGGTCTAATAACAAACAAGACATCAATACCCTTGGCATCTTACGAATATTAATTATGCATTTCATGAACCTTAAATATTTCAACTTAAATTTGAAAGATATTTATAGGTAAACCTTAAACTTTTCTCCATTATTTAACCATTATTTTCATTTTCACTCAAATACATTATTATTATTTGTTAAACCTCAATTTTTTTCTCATGTACATAAAAAATTTAGACACACAAAAAAGTCAAAATTAAAATTTTGCCCCTTTTTTGGTAAGATGTATTAATTGCTCAATTTTTTTAAAAATATTTTCTTGAGAAAAAATATTCATTAAATCACCATATCAAAAAATAAAATAAAAAGAACAAAAACAAATTCCTTGGAAAAATAAAAACATCCCACCTTTCCCAATCCCTTAAAAAAAACCTCCTTTGGAAAGGGGTGGAATTATCCCATCCTTCCCTCCTCACCCAAAAAAAATCCTTTTGAAAAGGGAAAAACATTCTTAACCTCTCATCCCCTTTTCTTAAAGCTTTAGTTAAAACTTATAATTCTTTCAATTTAATTGAATTATGCATTCCTTATATTCATTGAAATCCCATAATAATAAAAAGTCCTATGAGAAAGGAAAAAAAATAAAAATTAAACCCCTTTGCTTCCCCTAAATTTTCACCCATAAACCCCACTATACCTTCGCCCAACTTTATAAACTAGTTGTGTTTGCCCCATGCACGCATGTTAAAACCTATAATCATACATGCATATCTACTATCTTAGGGCAATAATAAAAAATTTATAACATTAAAAATATATATACAAAAAAAAATTGAATTACAAAAAAATT
>Ga0209208_10003883_pt1 | contig 21361 bp, 10 predicted proteins | sample S1TSphfallax_3_FD_187694 | JGI IMG/M metagenome (GOLD analysis project Ga0209208, IMG submission 187694) | Host-associated microbial communities from peat moss isolated from Minnesota, USA - S1T2_Fd - Sphagnum fallax MG (SPAdes) (version 2) | ecosystem: Host-associated > Plants > Peat moss >...
TTCAAATCCTTAAAATAATAATATGTTCCTACATAATGAGTTGACTAAATGTCCTTATGCATTATTTGCATCTCTAAATGAAAACAAATTGACTCACAAATACGTGTGGCATCAACAAAGGAAAAACTTGCATCACATCTTCCAACAACATATAAAACTAAAATTTAAATAAAAAAATTAACGTTGAAAATAACAAAATGTTACACTTCAACTCTTGCTTCCATTTGCTAATGTCAATATTGTTCCCCATCACACAATGATTTTCTTATAAAACAACACATTGTGGAAAATAACAAATGACATTATTCATGCTGAAAATCAACAATTTTTGGGGGATAGTAAAACATGAACAAAAACACTTATGTGGACCTTTGGTGGGTAAAGATGGATGTAAATAAACAACTTACAAAAACTAAAAAATGTTATTCCAACCAAAATTTACAAAAAATGGAATCAAATTGAAAACATCCAAGGATAATTTGAACATTTATTTTGAACATCCATTAAAAAACTAATAAACCAAAGTTAATCAATTGGATTCAAAACATATCAAATACCACTCCATGGACACCATGTAGTTGATGTAATTTTCTTCTACTCTTTCTTTCACGTAAGATTGAATGAAAATGGCATTAAATGGAAGATTTTAACAATATTTGTGAGGCATATTGTTCACCAACAATGTATTTCCAAGGTGAGTATAAAGATACCTAGGAAACAAATAAAAAAGGTTATTATGGTAAACAATTTTGTCATGAATCCTATGGAAATCACATTTAGAGAGACTTTTGGTATGAATTGTAGTATATGCTTAATACTTTTGCACAAATATTTGCCAATAATCCTTTGAAAACCTTTCACTATTTGTGCCCCTTTCATGATTTTCTTCAAGTATGTGTTCATCTCATGAGGTGGAGCTCAAATCCATAAACGTACAATAAATTATTTTTTGGACTTCATGAGGAATTCTTTAAGTCCAAGCTTAAACAATAACCATCTTGTTTAAGGTGGGATAACAACATAGGTTAAGTGTAGAATCAACATGTGACTAATTATGAAATATTGTTTTTAAACAAATACACATTTCAGATAAAAAATTATGTGTAAGGGATTCACCTCAAGGTCTTCTGCATTATTGTAACAAAGAGACCTGAAACTTCCAAAATCAATTAGTTGAAGATCATTTGAACCCAAGTATCTTTTTCATCATTGTTAAAGGCCATTCGAGGTAATTTTTTATATGTCAAAACATCAAGTTCAACAAAATGGCAATTGTGGAGATGGAGGCAAGGATGGGATCATGCCTTTCAATTTTAAACTTTCGACTTCTTCTATAAATAATTGAATAACGTTTTTGCAAAATCCAGCATTGCTATGATGAAATCCAATTTTTCCCCATTTTTTTGAATTTTTAGATTAATAGGACTTTTCAAAAACCTCGTTAGATTCATACCTATTGTCAACTATCCTAAGTAGATAGAACCATTCACATGGTTTTCTATAACCTACTTCAAATTTCTTCAAAATGATCCTTGTCATGGGATTGCACATCAACTCCCACAATTGGGCAAGCAAAATTTCCTCCTTCACAAGATAACCTATAATCCTCCTTTGATGCCATTCACCTTTCCTCTTGAGTAGGCAACTCACACTCAATAACACCTTAAAGGTTGTCATTGAATTGACAAATGTCCTTTATGTTCGAATCATCAAGGGTATTTTTATTTTTTTTGTGATAGGTCAATATCATTTAACATTAAAAATAAAAACCAACAATGATTGTTTAAAAGTGTAGGTTAATTCACCACAAGTATTTCAACAAATGCAATTTCAATATAATGTACATGTGGTTATAGAATCAATTCTCCAATTTCAATGAAAGGAGCTAATGGGCTTGGTTAACAAAAATGCATCCTAATTCATTATGGGTTTCCTTAGATTTTGAGTGAATTTGAACATTTTTCCAATGATGAAATTGGTCAACCCCGTAATAAACAAGGACTAGTTGCTACTAACAATGAATTAGTCCAATAGTACTTAACGAAATACAAATTTACTAAGTCATTTCACTTGCTAATTAATTTACTAGGCAACATGGAAATAAATTAAATTTAAATTATTTAATATTTAATGTAATATTTAATATTATTAATAATTTCATGATTTTCAGCCTATGAATTATTAACACATGTCATTACTTGTGTTAGGTTTTAAAACCTAGCCTAAATATATAGGCCAAGTAATCAACCTAAGTAGGCACTTACTTTAAAGAACTACATAGGAAAATATTCGATCAACTTACTATTGTTGATCACAAACGCACCATTTGTAAAGTTTGATATTTTAACCTTTACGATGAAAGGAAACACCCCTACCATCGAGTCACCACATTTGTTGTGATAATGTTTTACATTGCATTTTATTTATCAAATACTTCATTTTAAACATTACAAAAACGTAAGCTTTGAAAATTCATATCTTATTGAAATTTTGTCCAAATGAAATGAATAAAGTTTATTTTATTTTTTTTCAATAATGTACATAATTACATTTGTTTCATTTTGAAAGTGTAAATTCATTTGAACAATTTGTTTTTGAATATCACTATTAAATAACATTTCAACGACCATTTTTAAAAAAAAATGTTTAATAAATGGATAATTTTTTTGCTAATATAATAACACTACTTATGTTAAGTTACTTTCAACTATTGTAGGGCTACTTTTCATTATTTTAGGTTATTTCACCCTACATTATTTTTGGCTATTTTTAGTTATTTCACCTTAAATTATTTTTGTTATTATAAGTTATTTTATGTTACTTTTGGCTATTTTAGGTTATTTCACCTTAGACTATTTTCATCTATTATAAGTTATTTTTGGCTATTTTATGTTTTTCTTTACTATTGTAAACTATTTCACTTTAGGTTATTTGCAGTTATTATAAAATATTTTTGGTTATTCTATTGGTGGTTATTGTTGGTTATATTAATTTATAATAACTTAGGGTATAGGTTACAATAATTAAGATAACTTAAAATGATATAGGGTATATATATCATAAAGTAGCATAGGGTATTTAAAACAACATTAAAAAAAACCTATTTAGCATAATAAAGTATAATAGTGAATTATGTCAACTAGTAATGAAACATGATGTTTACATAGTGATATTATAGTGAAATAATTTTTAACCAAGGTGAAATTATTAAATTGTAATGAATTTATTTCACTTTTAAGGTCCCATAATGATTTAAACTTCTGAACTACACCCCATTTTTGTACTAGCGGTTGAATATTAAACATTTCAATATTAAATGTATAATGCAACTAATCTCCAAAGTTTTGCCTTTACGTTGATGTTGAAAGCCATGTAGGACAAATTATTGAAATTTATCATTATAATTTAAGTTCATCCATCTTCTTTCTATTCTAACATCAAAATCTACAACATGAGGAAAAAGGGTTTTGTCCATTCCAAAATAATTGGATGATCAATTAAACATGATTTCTACCTACATCCACAAAAAAATAATGTCAAACTATCACAAATTCAGAATTAAAAAAAAAAATCCATACATTTTTAACGTTAAAATACATGACTACATTAAGTAACACTATGATAAATCATGTCCATAGAGACCACACTACCCTACAACTAGAGCCCCAAAACCATTCAAATATAAATGTGCTACAACTAGGTCCTCCAACGTCTAACTCCTATGCAACTACACTTTATAAATATAGTGATTTAATAAATAAAATTCCATGTCAAAAAATAAGCTAGTTGTTTGGTAGTTGCATCATAGTTCTAAATGTGTTTTATATACAATAATTTATACGAATTGTATTTACACATGTAATCAACTACATTTGACTTTTTGAGGAGTTGTATTGCAATTATAATGTGCAACTAAATTACAAACTATTAAAAATAGACTACACATTGAACAACTTTTTTGCAATTAGTGTACAACTTTCATACATGTGATTACACCATGTGTTTGCATTCCCACCATCCATAAGGTACAAGCTTTTTAATTGGTTTTCAGTTATGAAGTCTATTTGTGCAATTGGTTGGCCACTATGTTGCCATTAAGTGGTCATTATTGTACTATTAGTTGCCCATTACTATGCCACTATTTGTGGCACCCACAAGGGTTATATGTTGTGGCACATTTAATATATAATATTTAGAATTAAATATTAAATATTAAATATTAATTTATGGCCAATTTACTTAATTACTATGAATTTAAAAATAGATTAAATAAGTAGCCCTTGGTATAAATTAATAATATAATTCAGATTTGTTGGAATTAATCAATTAAAATAATTAATTTTCATAATGATCTAAATAAATAAAATTTAAATAATGTAATAATATTATAGTTTTATTTTTTGTGATTGATGTTCAATTGTTGTGTTAATGATATTTCACTATATTGGAATTCACAATATTATGTTGGTATACATACATATCAAACCATAGAATTTCATGAAAGGTGAAAGTCTATTTTTGAATTGAAATTAATTGCAATGTGTATATTTTATCAAACATTCAATAAGGTTGTACATATGAATATGTCTCTATATACCTCAATGTCTTCTATTCAAATTCATGTTTACTGTTTAATATTTCAAAATGAATTATTTGTTACCAATTTTTTAATTAGTAATTAATATGTAATATACTTAATTACCATGAACTAATTAAATTAACTAAATAATAAACTATTCATATGAATTCATTAATAAATTTTATTTAATTAGTATTTATTTAATTCAGATAATAAATAACTCATTATATAATTACATATAATTAATTAATAAATTCAAATAATTTTAGATAAGAAACTTTGTTAATCTAGGTGAATAATAATTGAATTCTATTTGAATTCAGATCATGAATTATCAAGATAATTAATTATCTAATAATCAATCATCTGATAATTATTTTGATAAATTATTATTTAAATCAATCAACTAACTAATTATTTGAATTATATTAAATTATCATATATATATATATATAATTCAAATAATTAAATTCCTATAATTATGTCAAATGACTAATTATAAATTTCAAATTAATTAGAAAATTAAAATAAAATAGAAAGCATGTGGGATTTTTTTTTTGGTAGTTACAACTCAATTGCAACTAGGGTGCCATTAAAAATTTTAACCCATATGTTTTGTCTTTAATATCTCATTTCACAAACTATATAAAAGAGGTGTCTCCTCTTGCATTCTTACATTAAAATACATGTGCCATGGTGGGATGAGCTCATAAAAGCTTAACCTTAAAGGCAAAACACACAAAAAACTTAAAAACTTATGTGGCTACTCTTCTAGTATTCTACCTTCCTACTTACCTGCTTGCTTACCTAAGTAAATAAGTCCTACTTTTCTACCTATTTGGATATAAAGCAAGTAGTTAGGTAGGTAGGTAAGTAGGTAGGTTGGAGCTATATCAACTTAATTACCTATAGCTATGCATTAACTTACCTTAGGTACATGTATATTTTTTTTTCCAAAATTTAATTAATATGCCATGTGGCAACTTTTGATTGTGCCACATGTCATAATCTAAGACCATCTAAAACGAATAATCATAATGGACGATTTATATCAATATTTCAAAAAAAATCCTCCAAATGCCACGTGTTAAATTTTGATGGATCAAATAAAAATGACATCAACATGACATTATGGTTATAATCATAGGGGAGTTACATAGTAGTTGAAAAGGAGTTGTTGCGACAAAGTTGCAATTGAATTGTAATGAATTGCATCGTATATACCATGAATTGCAACTCTTGTAACTTGTCTGATAACACTAATAGCATATAAATACGAAGAGTTGTAAATGTCCAATGCAACTCAAAAATTGAGTTGCACGGCTAGTTGTAGAACATTTTTTTTTTTCATAATGTAATATGAATAGTTGGTGGCACTTTAGAAACAATGGTTAGAATAACCATTTGGTGGCACTAAGTGGTTTTTTCTCTAGACATAAAGGTATGAAGACCACTTTGTGGCCATCAAATGGTTTTTGTTCTAAACACATAAATATAAAGACCACCTAATGGTCACCCAGGGGGATACTAGTAAAAAAAGTAGAAAATACGTGAGTAAAATATAGGGTGTAATATATTGGTTGTTGGGTAAAATTTATAAGTTAATTAGTTTAAAAGTAAGGTACATTTTATCCAGATAATCAATTAAATTGTAATATAGGTTATGTAATAATATGAAATAATGGATTACAATTAATATAAGGTGGCTTTAATATGTATATATTAGAAAATTAAATAATAATAGAATGATAAAAAATAGGTTGGACAATTATTTAATTCCCCCCCTAAAAATGGTCATGATGCACGTAGATCCCAAACTTTACACTAAATGTTCCCGCTGAGAATGGCCACCAAATGGTTCCACTTTCAACATAGAGGTTGAAAAATTGCTTGATGGCCACCAAGTTGTTTCCCCTCTAAACATATAGGTAGAAAACCACATGTGGCCACCAAATAGTTTCCTACCTAAACAAATAGGTGGAAAAATAACCTAGTATACAATATGTTGCTTCACATTTGTAAGTTGGCCATAATTATTTTTTGAAAACAATGTGACAAACCAAAGATGTAGAATCTTTTAACATTGAATGATGTGATGTTAGACATGAATCAAATGTAAAAATGGCAGTTTAAATAAAATTGACCAAAATGTTATGATGCCCGTCCTATTTGTAGGACTAAAATTACATTGATATAATGTAATATTGCCAAGGTGCTTAATTATTTCATAGGATTCAAATGTCATGGAAAAGGTAAATTTTTACATTGCATTTATTGCCTTTCATTTGATGACTATTAATGGAATTAAGCCTATGAAGTGGGTTTCATCTAAGGATGGTATTGATGATGATTCAAAAAGTTATACAATAACTATCAAAATTATGTAATAAAATTTTACTAATGGATGAAGTGATGATGCCAATGGTCTCTCTTGTTTCATCTTGTTCTTGATGTCCAATAACCATTTAATCTTATTGAAATGTTTTCCCTTGTGGATTGGGATGAAGGTTCTTTGTTCTTCTTTGTTGATTGCTTGGGCCTAACATTAAAAATCTTTGGTACAAGGTTTCTACTGATGGCCAAAAGATCCCTATTCTTAACATTTATTGCTTCAATGTCAATATTTTACGTGGCATCCTCTCCTTTTTGGGCAACCTCTCCTTCTAAGGCAACTTAAGAAAGCTCACATATATGTAATGAATGTCTAGAAGGATTGCTTTGACTTTTATGGCAGTTGAATTCATGTTTTCAATCCATCTTTGAGGCACATCAATAAAATTATGTGGTGGTGGATCCTTTGAATACTAAGTTCATTGTTTAGAAGTGTGAACAACTTATCTTACCTATCCCTCCTTTTCTTCTTATGTTAGTTTTTTATTATGTAGGGCATAAGGTTTATAAATGTAGGAATATGAAACCCATGAAAAACCATAATGTCATGGCAAATTTGTTTCTGATTCTTGCAATCCCAACAATATTTGTTCATTATTTTTAAATGTGTTCCACATTTGAATTTTATCAATTGATTGCACAACATGGTTTCTTGATTCAAGAGGGCCATTCTACAAACAACATTAACTATGATTCTTGAAGCCCCACCAAACAATTAAGTGTTGATTTCCCAATTAATGTGGGTTTTGTTGTTGGTAGCTCACTTATCCCATCCATAATATTTTCACTCTCCTATTCCTTGATAACTTTCTCCCACAATGCATACGAGCTGTATGGTAATAGCAAAATTGTAAGGCATTCCTTGATTTATTTTATTCCAAATACAATTGGTAAACTAGCTTCAAAATCCTACCAATCACATGAAATTTCTATTCATTAGTGCCCTCGTAGAAAAATATTATAAAGGAAAAAATATATATATTATATATTTCTTTCAATATCATTTATTCAATGTTACCTTGTATGCATTGAACTTCTTTCAATTGTCCCTAGATGGATGATTGTATTCAATTCACATCTTCAAGCATGGTCCAAGATTTCTTGATATGTTGGCATTGCATGATTCACAATGTTTGGGCTATTCAAAACAACAACTTGCATAATTTTACAAAGTCTTCACTCCAAATAATAGTAATTTGAAATATTGCATGATTTGTGTAAATCTCTTTGGAAACCCATCCAATGTAAGTATGCCTTATAATTTTTCAAACAAACATTAATAAATATCATTTTCACAACCAAACTAATTCAAAATCCCAAAAGTAAAAAAATCAAATAAAATTCAATGTACATATATAGTTTTGATAATGTGTTGTCCATTTATAAGCAAGAAATACGAGTCTTGAATCTCCTCCCACTTGGTTGGCCATTTGTTTGCGATATAATTGGAATTAGTAAGGTCATTTGGGCAAACAAACATTAGGCAAATCACATTTGTACATTGATAACACATTATCTTATTTGTTATTTCATCCTTGTGAAACATAAAATGCAACAATAAATAATTTGATTTAATGTAGTGAAAAATCTTCAACTTCCACCTTCATTCCTTCGATTGGTTTGCTTTTGAATGGGAAGCAATCACCATATTCACCTTTGATTGTGTCATCAACAAGCCTACATTCAACAATGTTCAAACATTTTGGCCATTTGTTTAGTTGAAGGTTATCAATCACAATTTCCTTCTTTTCTTCAAACATCTTCTTTTTCTTTGGTTTTTTTTAAGGCTTCTAGTGCATGGTGGAGCTCTTCACATGTGTAGTTGGGATTGTAGTTCCCCTTGTTCAATTCTATCTATTTCAACCATGACCTTCATTTCATCCCTTTTTCTTTGGAAGCCCTTCCCTCTAGGTTTTGGCATGTTTACAATTTTGAATGTTCTCTACATGCTCAATGGCTGAAAATCATCATTCAAATGCCTTGGGTCCCAAAAAGGCCAATTTTTTTCTCCTTTAAGGGATCATATAAATCATTGGTCACCACAACCTTCATCAAGTTGTTTTCATACTCAATACTTGTAGAATGTCTACCCATTGAAGGACATTAGTACCACCATCGATGATGATGTGGAACTCATATTTAAGATTGCTAGATTTACCAACTCAATGGCCCAAGATGCCATGATTGAGTTGAACTTCCTAAACTTTCCCAATGTGGTTTTTGCTAGTTCATTATTATAACCCACAAAGTCATCTAGCACTTTCCAAACAAGGTTAAATGGCATTTTAGTTGGACCCTATAGTTTTTAACAAATTCGAAAAGGTTAAGGTTAATATATTTTCAAGCCAACATGTGGCCACCATGTGCTATTTTTCTCCATATTTAAAGATAAATTACCAAGTGGCCACCATGTGGTTTTTTCTTTCAATCTTGAGAGAAATACCACCTAGTGGCTACCATGTGATTTCCTTCCAATTTCCAAATAAATAGCATTTGGTGGCCACCAAGTTTATTATTCTTTCAAATATGAGAGAAATACCGCATGGTTGCCACCATGTATTATTTCCTTCAATCTCACGAGAAATACCACTCATGCTCACAAATGGTTTTTCCCTTGGATTTCAAGGCAAATGCGCCAAATGGCCACCAAGCGAGTTTTTGTTTAATGTAAGTTATTAAACCACTTAATGGCCACCAAATGATTTTTTATGTCATTTTTTAAGGGATTCCACCTAGTGCCACCATGTGGATTTCCCATCAATTTCAAATGGAATTCCACTCAATGGTCACCAAACGGTTTTTCAATTCAAAATATGTCATGAGATGGGGAAGTACAACTTTCAAATCATACTAAAAAACAAGTCAAATTGCATCCCTAGGTCCCACCAAATTTTCCAACATTTGTAATGATTTGAATTGAAGATCCAACATTATGGCAAACATGTTATGAACTTGGTTTGAATAAAAACTTGTTGGAACTTGGGATTTTTTGTGCTTTAAAATTAAACTTAGTAAATGACACAATTTAAAGGAAATTTTATAAATCATTTGGGCAAATTTGTGTGAGCTTGCACATATTATTCATTTTACATGTCAAATCATTAGCCATAATCAATAAATGCATTTGAACATAATGGGTTGGAATGGTAGTGATTTCAATAAGTGTGATGTTAAACACACATTTCAAAGTTGAATGACATATATATATATATATAAAGTGTGGTTAAATGGATTAAAATATACCAAAACATGTTATATTTTCATATGAAACCAAATGTTGAATTTATAACTTTTACAATTTGCAATCACGATGTGTGGGTCAAGATTTTCAATTATAATTGTTGATTCATGTTTGAAAAAATGTATATTATCTATGTATTATTTATACAACATTAAGCCTACAAGTGGTTATTGATTGAGAAGGTGAAAGACAAATGCATTTGAATGTGAATCATGCATTCTTAAATAATAACATGTAGAAAAGAATCCCAAGGTTTTTAGGACCTTGGAGTGATCATACAAAGTAATAATAGATTGAGAGAAATGCAATTTATGGTTAACATGTAATTGATTTAACCAAAATGTTAAAAAATTGAGAAATGTAGGATTTGAAATCAAGAGCCACACATTGTACATGTTTCAATTACATTAAAAATGAAACAAAATTCTAGCTACAACTTTTTTTTAAAATTGTGATAAACTTGTATGGTTAAATGTTTTTTGCCCATTTCAAATTTGCGCCTAATTTTCAAGCATTGGTGTATTGACCATGAATTATATCATTTCTTTTTCTTCTTCTTTTTTCATTTTTCTTTCCTTTTTTTGGGTAAAAGTTGTAGTACAATAACAAATCATCCTCCCATGCATTTAATTCAATTAAAAATAGACATTGAAAGAAAGCCACAACCCTAACAACATATTTATGGGATGTTAAAACATAATGATTTAAAAAATTCATGGTATTTTCAAAATGGTTTAAATACATATTATTATTGTAATATAAAAGCAACTTCAACACATGTTTCTAGAATAATTAATTAATTTTGAAGATTTCAATGCAAGAATGAAATATTCTTGATTATTTTTTTAAAACTATGAATTTTCCTTCACAAAGTTTTTATGGAAAAAATATTTGGAAAATTACAACATTTCTACAAGTATTATAATTAGTTTTGACCAAAAGTGCCAAGGTATAATGGTAACAAGTAAAATGTAAATAGTTTAAGCGTTTTCATAAGTTTGCAAGGATATTTTTAATTCATATAAAAGGAAATCATTAATTCATATATTGTAAGTTTATTAGGATTTATCATCAAACAATGACATTTGTAGCAATAACAATGTTGGTCATTTGCACATATAATTTAATGATGTTCCAAATTTAATTTTGAGTTAATAAATCTTTAAAAAACTAACAAAAAGATCACAAATTTGATCCATCATGAATACATAGAATGATCATTTTTATTCAATAGGAGATTTGTGCAAAGGTCTATTCAACATATTTATGATAGGTAAATTGAATTTTAAACATGCCATTATCCCAATAGTTTGTTGATAATCATTGATTTTATCACAACACACACACACACACACACACACACAAAGTATTTTAGTCCATTTATTCATATTATGCACACAATCTTGTAACAATGATCAAATGATAGTTGCATGCATAATGTTTTCAATTTTGGTGAAGTTTGATTTCATGTGACAAAACAATGTCAAAGGTGGATTTCAAAGATAATATTATTTATAAATATAAGTTTTCAACCATTATTTGATCTTTTTTTTGTATCATTGAATACTCAAGTTGTTTTATTTTTGGTTTCATTCTAGTTAAATAATAATTTGAGAAATATTAAGTAGGTTTTAAATTCTTGAGTTTTTTCTTTTCTATTTTCAAAGATAAATACCCATGTCACTTAAATCATTCTTGCAAATGCAAAATGCAAAAACATTTTCACATTTTGCATTAACATAATATGCTAATATGTGAACAATCTCTTAAACAATATTAACATATATATCCACATGAAACCTAACTAAACAAAAAATGTTCATATGTGAATGACATTACATGTTGAAATAACCTTGATATAAATGAATTTTAGTCAAATGTTAATAATGATACATGATGCAATTTGTAATACATAATAATAATTTTTTATTTGCACCAAAACAAATAAAAGAGAAATTCTCCAAATGTTCTTAAAGCAAAAGGCAATAATTCATTGCTATATGAAATTGAAACATGAAAATACACAAAATAAAAAAAAAGACATTGTTCCATTCCATTCAAAATAAATTCCAACCACCAAAATCTATAATGGTAGGAGTATGAGATGAATTTTGCACCCTAAACATGTCATAATTATACTAGCTTGACTCTAATTCATCATTGGAATTTACAACTAGAAATCAAAATGCACAATGGGTGGTTCTTAAATTATTCATTTTATGTTGAAATATTTTGGAAGGAATTCAACTATATCAAATGTACTGTTTCTTAATGCATAAGTTTTAGAATAATTTATGTGTATACATTGTAACAAATCTTGATTTTTGAAAAAAGACTTGAAACCCATTTAATATCAATGATTATGCATTTTAATGTCTTCATGCAAATTACATATGATCACAACATAAATTTGTTGTAAAAGTTTAACAAAATGATGGTGTGATGCATGATCATTAGTATAATACAATGTTATTGATTTTTTGTAAATCAACTAATATGATGCTCTCTTTAATATTTTAAATTTAAGTGAAATTCAATATTTGAAAAAAAATCATTACCATAAAAAAAATGACCATCATTACTATTTATTTCTACATTATTTGAATTGCCAATCCACCAACATAGTTATAAAATGGAGGTATTTATTAGGAAAGGTGAGAAATTGTTATTAAGAAAGTTCATAGGAAAAGGAAGCAGTGATTAAAAAAGAAATGAAATAGTTAGGCTTGAAAATGAGGTAGTCGTTTTTGAAATTTGGAGTTGCATTTGGAACCATCAAGACCATCCAAGAACGACAAACCCATCATAGTTAGTAGCTGTAGCATCTGTGTGCTGAATTGATGAACGATAATTCTCATTCTGTAGAGAAGTTGAAAGTCTAACTCTTGAGACAATTTTCAATTCTAGTTTGTCTCTTTTATGGACATTCCCAGCTGATGGAACTTCTGCATAGGTATACAGCTAAAAAGTGTTCTATGGTAAGGTGAAGTTTTTTGAAGTTTTTCTTGGCACAAACAATCAACACTTGAGGGGATGTAATCAAGGATATGCTGACTAGTTTTAAAGATGGGAAGGACACTTCCCACTGTTGATCAATGGCAGGCATGGCTTCTAACAACAGCTTGAGCTTGCTCCATAAAAGAATATGCACCAGCATCCATGAGCCCACAAACGATCATCAGAGAAAGTTTTCAAAAGGCCTCAGATAATGCCTACAAACCCATGTACCGATGAACAATGACAAGCTCATGTCTTTGATCAGATGTCAGAACATGAATCCAAGCTATGACGAGTCTGCAAACAGTCATTCTATACCCACAAGTGAAAACAAACAGAATGCTAGCAGGGCTTATACTTATGGAAACAGCATACATCAATAAATACAATGCAAGGTCCTACAACTTAGACAAAGGCTTTTGTTTGCCATCTGTAGGAACGGCAGTTGATGGAGCATCTAAAATCTTGCCTTTTTGGGGATATTGCAAGACCTCCACAAGAGTGACCCTTCCAATTGCAACTGGAATGGTTACAATTTCACCTGGTTTTGTGGAATGTGGGATTTTCTTCTCCTCAGTTGAAAATGTCACATCCCAGACCTGAAAGATTCCCAAACATCAAGCAAACTGGAATCATAAGCATGGGCTGAACGATATCTGTATGCAAAGAATAATAAAAGCCGGTCCAGATTTGAGTCCTAAAGCTGGAACTGCAAGCAAGGGGTGATCAATAATGCAAACCCTGAAGAACCCTTTGATCTCATGACTCAGGTGCTAAACTCAAAAAGGTGATGGCAGCAGCTCAAGCAATACTTTACAGTAAACAATGTTTGCCTACTCAGATTCTGTGAGCAACTACCGCACATAGATCTCATGCTGTCTGAGCAACTTCTTCAAGTTGCAGTTACTATGAACGCAAGTGTAGAGACATTTACCATCTTGCTTCATGGACTGACTTCATCATGTCCTCACTCTGCAATAATGTGCTTATGTTTTTATTTTGCTCACACACTTTTACAACACTTTGTGCATGTGGATTTGTGACAAAACTCTAGATCATCAAAAAATTGTGCCATGTTGCTCAAACTGAACTATGAACATATCATCAATTATCCATTGGAAGTGCTGCATTGAAAAATCATGGAAATTGTAAACAGTCTCATAAACAACATGTGCAGCTAATCTCCTCAGCAACTGAATTTTCTCTTTAGGTTTGTTTCTCAAAGAATTGAGAGTGCAGAAAAATCAGTAGTAATCTGGTGCAGAAAGTCTTGCAAAAAGTGTGCATCCAAGATCATCAAGTAAGATGCAGATCTTCATGAAGCAAGCAACAAAAGAGAGGGTGGTGGTGGTGTTGGTGGTGTCTTCTTTTTCCCATACCTGAATTCTCTTCCCAATTCTCAGCGGCACTGCCTTGACCATAACCTTGTTTCCGTGGGGCACTTCTTTCAAGTGCACAACATTCATTCCTATGCCGGCCCCTCTCTGCCACTCGCAGACAAGAGCAGCACCCGTGCTTGCCATAGTCTCTGCAATATATGCAGTAATACCTCCATGTAGAACTCCAAATGCCTACAATAAGAGGAAGCAAAATTCTTGAGTTTTGATGCGGAAACTCGGCAAAGAAGGCGCAGTCTGGACAGATGCGGTAGCTCCAAGGCCGTAGAAACTGAGAGAGAGAGAGAGAGAGAGAGAGAGAGAGAGCCAGCGAAAACAAAAAAAAGTTCCCAAGCTCGACGGAAAGAGCTTTAAGAGGAACACACACACACACACACACACACACACACACCAGAGCAGATTTCTCGGAGACGATGAATGAGCCCCTTAGATCTGATTCCGACACGATTTCCATTTCAAAATTGATGAACTCGAGAATAGCGGCACCATGAAGAAATTTTGCTCTAGAGATTTCTGAATCTTCTCTATGGCCGCCAGTTGGATCCCGGGACGATACTGTCGCCATGATCTTCCTCGTCTTCTTCGCTCAAGATGATGACGACGATGCGAGTTTCTCCAGCATGATCTTCTTCTTCCCACTCTACCACGAATTGCGATGATCCTTTCCTATATTTCCCCTTCTGAATTAAGCCACGCACTCAACTTCCCAAAGCCAAAAACACCTTGATCTTCGCACTTCGCAACTTCTTCTTCTTCTTATTTAGAACTGGATCCGGATTCTATCATCAATGTCTCATGTGGCGAGATGAGATGTGACAAGAAATTCTACCTCTCGCTTTTTCGCTCTAGCTTCTTCTCTCCCTTGTCTGGCCTTTGAGATGTCCAAAGTCCAAACGGGAGAATCTCTGTCGCCGCGCAGGCTCGAGAATCGAACGTAGGAGAGAGTTCTTCGAGAAAGCAGCAAGGGAAGCAGTTAGAAAAATATTCACTTCGCTGCAGCATAGGGAATTCTGGATCTTGAGGAATAATAATATGAGAACTTCAGTCATCAGTTCTTGGTGCAAGGGTTTGTTCTGTCGAGATATTTGTAGAATGTAATTAGGGTTTCTTCTTGCACACAGCAGGGAAAGCTCAAATGTCAATCCTGGTGGAGTTGTGAAAAGTGCATTTGGTTCACTAAAATGAAGTCAGTCAGGATTCAAAGTACTTCTGCAAATTTTATGGAAAGGTCGGCCACCCAAGACACTCTCAGTGCAAGAGTCTTGTTTTCTTACATATATATGGTTGAATTGTAGTGTGGGTGGTTTCATGCTAATTAACATCATAATTGGGTCTGCCCCAACTGCTTATGAAATGCAACAGAAACTCAGGACAAAGATTCTTCTATAACCCATCACCTGAGATTTTGATTCAATTTCTATGTACTTATGCAAACCCCACCATTTGGAGCTGGCGAAGTCAGTGCACAGTAATCACAGCTCGTGACTGCCATTCATGATGTGGAGGTGATGGTCTGATACTTTGTGGGTGACACTCACAAGGTCTTGACTGCACTCAATGATGGAACTGATGTTAGATTGTGGAGTCTTCTCTGCAATTTTCCTACATATGTAATGGGCTTGTAATGTATTATCCAGGATGTGTTTTTGAATTGTGCTTCTGTTGTCAGAATTCTACTGTGGGTACAGTAATTGATTGAGAATTGATGGCTTTGAGCCAAGTAGTAATGTAATTACAACTCTGTTTTGAGATTAACTCAGGAAGTTGAGAACTAGGTCAAGATAGCGTTCAATACAATGTAGCTGAATGTTTTACATCTCTCAACAGCCCTGTCTTGAACCAAAATGTGAATGCCCATCATCAGCATATTGAATTGGAGGTGTGAAAACGGCAGCTATTTTTTATTTCCCTGTGTTAAAGTGTATGAGATGGGCAGATAGAAAACTTTTGCAGCTAGTGGGCTAGAGTCTGGACATCATCACTGCTCGGAATTGCTGAATTGTTGACATGTACCTTAATTCCAACTGAGAGTGCCTTTTCCATGTCTGCAGCTTGGTATGAAGAGGAAGGCTGTTGGGATCTGGAACTGCAAAGACTGTGGGAAGGTCAAGGCTGGTGGTGCCTACACACTCAAGTAAGTCGACTTTCACAAATCCACTTCACATTTTGCAACTTGAACAGAATTCAATAACAGTTGCAGAGATGATTTATAGTTGATGTCTGGAAAGCATTATCTTATGTAATATGCCTATCCATGATTGTCATGTCTCTCTCCCCCATGTATGAAATGTTGGCAGTAATATGTTCCAAGTATTTCTGTGAGATTAGAATCATGATAATAGGAGCAGGCCCATAAATGGGCTTATATTGGGTCTCAAAGTTAATGTTAAGCTGCCCTCTTCCTATTGGCACTTCAAAGGTTTTTCAAGGATGGATTTCATTTCATTTGGGTGGGTTTTTTGCGATGCACAGCACAGCAAGTGCAGTTACTGTACGCAGTACAATTCGGTGTCTGAGGGAGCAGACTGAGAGTTAGAAAGTTAAGTTCATGGGGCAGCCCCATCAGTACTATGTAGTGACTGCTAGTAATGAAAGATTTACTAGAATTAAAGATTCTACTGGCATTTTATCCCTTCATCTTGTTAGGTTGTAGGAGTGTTCTTACTTCTGGAGATATTCTTACACAATAGTCACTTCTTATGCTCCAAATTCTCATATACCCTTCTGCAATGTTTTCAATAAGGGGATCAGGCAAATGGTATGGTAATTGTTGGTAAAATCAGCTCTGAATACTCTGGACTGAAGCTCCATGACCTGAGGTTTATGTATGACATTGAATGTCTCTTCATCATCAAAGAGAATTCAGCTGGTTGTTTAGGCTGGGTAAGGCCCATGTGTGGAAGGTGTTGCCTCTTGGTTCTCTTTCAGCTGGTTCTTTTTGTCATGCTATGGACACTTGGGGGGGTGGTGCAAGCTGTGTATGTAAAGGCTAACAGGATGTTGAACCATGCATGTAACCCGAATGTTCTAGAACCCAATTTGTAAGAAGTTATTGCACATTGGCTGTAGTTCACTCAAGATATGTAAAGCACTGTAGTTTTCTTCCTTTGTATTTTGGGGACCCTCTCCTGGCCGAAGGATTTGTCCTGACAGCCTGTCAGAGTAACTTCAGGCCCGCTGAAGGTACCCACCAGCCTGGCATGGGTACCCTAAACCCATCAGAAGTTACCAGCCAGGTTGTTTTTTAAAATTTAAAAAATTTAAAAAAAAAAATTTCTTTTCATTTTTTCATTTGTTTTTCATTTGTTTTTCCTTTTCAATTACTTTATTTTATTTTTTATTTTTATTTTTCAGGCTCTAATTTTTTTAAGAAAGCGGCAAATCAGTACAATCAACAAAGCATACTTATGAAACAAAGGAAAATCAGAAATCTTTTATTTTAAAAAATAGCAAAACTTATAGAGATAAACAGAAACCGTGTTGGAAGCATCAAAATACTCAATTTGTGTTCCTATGTTGAATAGAAACTAAGGTTAGAGGACCAAACTACTCAATCTGCACTACTATGGTGAGTAAAACTAAAAGCCAAGGTGAGAGGATTGAAATCCTCAGTTTGCACTCCTATGTTGAATTCACTTACAAAAAGGATTAATTTGAAAAAAAAACTATGGATAAAATCTCTCAATGTTATCTTGTCTGGATTCCACTCACCTAATCAAAATCCCAACACTTTCCAAAAACAAACCCAAAGCAATGCTCCTAGAAACCTTCCATCAACCACATTTACAAATCAAACGCAAGAATCAATGCTCCCAAAAAACCTCCCATTGATCAGCCCACACCAATAATATTGCAAAAAAACCAACCTGGTGGCATCAATAGTCTCTCAACAACCTAACCCCATTTGAAATCTCTGTGAAATCCCAACATTTTTCAAAAACAAATCAAACCCAAAGCAATGTTTCTAGAAAACCTCTCATCAACCATGTCTACAAATCAAACCCAAGAACCACTCAAAAAACATCCCATTGATCAACCAACACCAATTCTATTACGAAAAGCCCAACCCCATGCTTGGGCTTCCTCATGAAATCCAAGACATTACCTTGATTTTTCATCCTATCCACAATTCTCCCCTGAGTCCTTTGTTATGCATTTGTTACAACAAGGTATGCAATGTAAACAAAGTAAACATGTTTGTCAAAGTGTCAAATATCTAAAATGAAAAAAACACAAACTCAAAGCTTGTTTGGTGTTCCTAAGGTAGGAACCATAGGATCAACAACATATGTAATGTTAACAGGGCAATTATCTAAATGTTTGAAGATGTGGCCAAAAACAATGTTCACATTGGTGGTTTAAGTAAGCAACACATGAAGATTACATCCAAGCGATCCTTGTACTTCAAAAGCTCTTTTTCGAACATGTTATTCTAGAAAGCATCTTCAAAATTCATGGGCTCATCTAAATCCACCTTCACTGAAATCTTGAACATGCATAAGGTTCTTCTCTTGATAAATTTCACTACATAGTTCTATCACACAAATTTTTATTGATATGATTGCACCTACAAACACAAGAGACCATATCATTAAACAAAACTTACACACATTCAAACCCAAGTAAAAAAAATTTCAAGAATGATTTGAAATAAAAATGAAAAATAGTTTGGAAACTTACTTACCATAGGAAATGGGATCCATGTGGTTTGTTACTTTCACACCATACTTTTGACGAATAAGCGCCTCCTCCATCTGCATAATTCCAACACCTCAACCCATCTTATTAGACAAGAATTTTTCTTATAAATCTAGGAAATCAACAATCAACTTGTTCATAATAAAATAGAGTTAATTCCAACCAATAGGACTAGTCGTAAACCATGGGTCATCAAAAGCCTTCCATTTAAGCTCAGGATGCAAAAACAATGGATGTGGCCCAAGTTTGTCAGTAAGCCAAGTAGTCAAGTGATGATGAACAAGTTCTTTGTATTCTCAATCACAATAGAAATTGGGCAGTAATAGCAAGTTGATGCCAATTTGCAAAATGTGTTTTGTTTATTTTATAGTTCTTGGAAATCTATTAACAAAACCTCAAAATGACAATAGTAGGTAATAATAACAAATTGAATTCATCAAAGACCACAACATGGAGTTCAAAGTGCCCCCAAGTATGAAAAAATTCCTCATGTAAAAATATCCAAACCTCAAATTAAAACTTTTAAGATCTCTAGTTCCAAGAAACAGATATGTAAGCATGGTGATAGAGTGATTCATTCACCTAGAAAAAGCTTTTTGCACAAAACAAAACATCATTCCATCTATATCTTGAAAAAAATGTCTGATAAAATCAACTACTTGAAACTTTGCAACTTCATTCTGGCCATTATTTTCTTTTCAATAGAGCAAAAGATTCAAGTACCAGATAAATACTTATATGTGGAATTATGAAGTTATGCTTTTGACTTTCACAAGAATTCATGGTTGAGTAGATGATTGACTTGCCATGTGTCTATGCCCAAATGCTCGTGAATCTTTTCAATGTCATTGATTAGATCCTAGGTGGTGTTTTCTTCCATGCGTGCATGTGGTGTGTTCTTCCCTAAACCCTTTTACTCACCTTTCCCCCCCCCACAATTCTCTCATCTACCATTGCCTATGTGAAAGATTAGCAATAAAATAAGAACCCATTAGGTACCACAACATTGATAGCAACACACTTCCAAGAATTCTACAAACTCTTGAAACTATTTGACATTGTGATTTTTACACCTACATTACCCTGAGTATAGGGACAACAAAACTAACAAGCTACTGAAGAAGTGGAGAATTTTTTCATCTTCGAATAGTGACAATGTTTTTTGAATATCTCATCACAAGTAAAGGAGAAAACCATTCTTCGCTTCCAACACCCCAATGGTTGTTTTTTTCCTTCCTTCATGGAGGGCCAGGGAGCTAGACTAACAATGAGAACTGATGATTTTTTGATCTCGAATTTTATCGTATTGTTTTGTTTGACTAGGTTAGAAAACCTAGGGGCTGGGAGATCAAAGCACCATCACAGTTTTTATTATTCCACTAAGCTACTCCAGAAAAGAAACTCAGTTACACCCCTCAAGTTTCAGCAAGGTGACCCATGACTAGCTACTACTCAACTATCAACATTCAAAATTCATGAATCATGAGGGGCATGTTGAAGAACAAGAGTAGATATATCCTACTGCACCTGTGGGGGAGTATGTCCAAGGAACTCAATAAGAGGTTGTGTGTCAGGTAATCATATTGGGTGCTCTGCTAGCAGCTCATTGACAATTTGATTCAGCACCTGCATCATCAAGGGCAGCAAACTTCAATCCAGTCATTGCAGACCTGTGTGTCCTGCAAGTGAAAGAACATGAACCTTTTTTACCTTGTAAGCTGGTTTGACCAAAGAAAGCCACAATATTCAGGTTTTATGGTCAATCTTGATTCCCCTGCAGGCATGTTGATTCTCTAGCTAACATCTATCTACAAGAATTCCTGAAACACTACCTCACAATGACTTAATTCGTTTATCACAAACAGCCTACCCAACCACCTCATACAGACAATCCCACAAGAGTCGACCATAGGTGAAGCCAAGAGTGATGTTTATCATTGCAACCTAGCTGCAATACATCCATCAGACAAACCCAAGATTTGTATGTGGCTTCAAGACAAACATGAAGGAAACAAAAGCAAGAAATAAAGCTGTCCAGGTGCTCAAAGTAATGAAACT
>Ga0209208_10003884_pt1 | contig 21358 bp, 15 predicted proteins | sample S1TSphfallax_3_FD_187694 | JGI IMG/M metagenome (GOLD analysis project Ga0209208, IMG submission 187694) | Host-associated microbial communities from peat moss isolated from Minnesota, USA - S1T2_Fd - Sphagnum fallax MG (SPAdes) (version 2) | ecosystem: Host-associated > Plants > Peat moss >...
TAATTTGCAAATTGCCAATCAATATGAATATTAAAAAAATCAATATATTAAATGCTACAAACAACTTATTCACAAATCGCATTTGGGTGGCAAACCCAGAATTAAAGGAAATCAAACCAAATGAGTAATGAAAATAAAGGCATAAAATAGAGCTAATGAAATGACTAAAAAGGGTTTAAACCCTAAACCCTTCATTATTACTTTATTGTAACAAACCCCACCAAAGCATTACTTCATTGTAAATTTCACCATTTTTTTGGTGGCAATTTTTCTCCTACTTTGCAACCAAAAAAAAAGGAGTTGTTTCTCAATTAAAGGATTTTTTTGAAAGAAAAAAATGGGCCATAGTTGCCATATTTCAAGAAAAAAATGGATTAAAAAAAAGAAAATCATAGGTGTCATATTTTGAGGGGAAAAAAGTTGAATTTCTGGCATGTAAATCACAAGTTTAAACATGCCATCAAAATATGGCACGTTCCAAAAACATTCTAATTTCCTTTTGGACATGTAGCCAAATTCGGCTAAATCCTCTTATGAATGATTGCTAACCCACCAAGCCTACCTCACAATCTTCAATGAAAATGCTTTAAAGAAATTTTATATTAAAAACCGAAGTAAAAAAGCAAATATGAGGTTAAAAAAACAACCATTATGATTGGAATTTGGCATCATCCACTGGATGCCGGTTACCACTCAGTTGTGGATGAATCTCATCTGAGTTAATATCCAGTTTCACCTTGGTAACCCATTTTATAAGGAAGTAGGTCTTATATGTAAGCAAATGGATAGGAAAACATGCAAAATACCAACTAACCAACCTAGGTGGTTTATATATAGGCAAGGGTCAATTTTACTACCTACCTATTAACATCAAGCATGTTGTTACTAGGTGAATGGTAAAACAAGCAAACTAAGCTAATAACCATGGTTAACCAGGGAACTAGGATCCAACAGAAAAAAAAAAATTGACTATTTTTCATCCATGTTTCATTGTGTGCTGATGAGTGCTGTGTGTATGTAGCCAAAAAATGTAGAAAGATGATTAAAGACTTGTACTACTTCATATCTAGGTTAGAGGTAGATATGGTTAAATCTTAACTTAGTGAAGATGGTCACTCTTTTGACATCTTTGTTGTTGTGAGTGTTTTTTTTTTTGGTCATTTTGTTGGCCTTGCCTACCAAAGGCATTGGGCAAGGATATTGTGCTTAGATTCATTATAGAGTATAGTAGCTTAAGGGATTTTGGCCCATACTAGGTAATAATAATAATAATAGATCTATTTATTTTTATATGAGGATTTTTGAAAGATGATATTTTGGCTTGTGTTGAAACTTGGGATTAGTTGTAATAGAGTTATAATATGTTGAAGGGTTTTGGGTTCTTTTAGAGAATATTTTTTTAAGATTATGTATATTTTTGCATGGTGTATAATTTGAGTTTCCATAATTCTGCTTTTGCTGTAAGATAGATACGTTTTAATGTAAATAGGAAGGCCACAATGTGACACGCCCCCATTGTTGATATTGGAAATTTGATAAAAAAAAAATTCAAAAAATTAAAAATTAGCAAATTTAGCTGCATTGACACTAGGAAAATATAAATCGATTGACATAAATACATAATTGTTGTGTGTTGTGGAGTGCAGATGGAGAGGACGGGGGAAGCTATATCCTTCTCATTTCACTATGCTATGCAACATTATTCAAACCATGGGTTTTGTACCAATTCTTTTTCAAATAAAATAAAATAAAATTCATCATGTTTTTTCTGATTTTTTTAATTAAAAAAATTAATCCAATGGTGTTTTTTTCTCTTTTTTTTGAAATATTTTTAGAAGCAAATCATGGAACCTTGTAATAAGGTTAAGTAATATGATTGCAAAATGAATTTTGATCAGAAAAAAACAAAAAAAAAAAAAAGCACCTCAAAGAGAGAGAGTACAACAACTCTTCTAAGTCTTGGAATGTCACTCACACAACTAATTCCAAATTCAAGCCAAAATTTGATGTGAAAATCCTGCCCTGATGATGTGAAGTCTCTTATATTACAAAACCCAACTCTTTATTATAAACCAAAGAAGCAAGAGAGATTATTATATATATGATTCTTATGTCTTAAATGCTCACTTCTGGGCATTTAAGACATGTATAAAGAATCATGCATATTCACTACTTGCCATTTCAAGCTTTTGGTGAACTAAATAAGCACATTCTTCTTCACTCAGAAGTAAAAGACTAGGCTTGTGTGGTTCTTTGATTCTGTTACTAACTTCTGGTTTCAGTTTTTTGAAAATCCTTGGAACCAAAAACACAACTTCTTCCAGTTCAAAAACTCCCCCAGAACTGGCATTTTTCATGAGAGTATACCACAATGTTAGGCTAAGTTTATATGAATTTTTATTCGAATGTTTTCGATCAATGGTCAGAACCAGTGTTGGGCAGTTCCGTGGAATGAGTGATATATACCCTCCGGTTATCGACCGGGTATCTGATCACCCACCTGCTGGTTCTCAGACTATTCAAAGAACCAGCTTTGGTACATAATCATGGTTCTGGAAAAGCATGGAAAAAAATAAATCAAAGAACCAGCCAGAGAACCGTCAATTCTTTCATGAAAACCGCCAGTTAATTAAGGTATATCAGCAAGCCACTGAAGCTCCATATGCACTCCATTTGCCATCAAATGGAATGGAATGGAATGGGAATGTTGCCATTAAGTTCATATGGACAAAGCGACATACGGATATCATCATAAGAGAATTGAGGGGAGTGAATGAATGTCTCACAACATGTGCAGTTTTTTAGAAAAATTCTAAGGGCATCTATTGCCAAGGGTATCAAACAAATTGTGGGTCCATTATTAAACCAAATGGATAATAGGGTTTAGGGTTTAGGTAGAGAACAACTTTACAAACACCACAAACACACTAGCAAAGATGCAAGAAAGACCATAACAATTTAAAACAACAACAACAACAAACCTGGGCTTGTGCTTTCAGGCAAAGTGTACGAAACAGATTAAAAAGAAAGTCATTCCCAATTTAACCATAGTTGTTCAACCAACCCACTAATGGATGAGAATTTGTTGACTCCTTGGTACTAACATATCTTCCCAAAAATCACAATCCCTATGAATCCTGGATGGAAAATTTGAGACTCCAAGGACAAATATATCTATTATATATATATATATATATACATATATCCCCAGATATCAGCTGATCTTTTTGAGTGAACTAGGACTCCATCAATCATCCCATCTGACTACTTGGTGGGTAGATGCATGTCAACGGCTAACTAGTACAAAGCTAACCATGGTGGTTAGTTCTACGACAGAACGCATTTTTTTCATCCACACACCATCCATTTGATTCGGTGCTCTGATGGGTGGCTGTCGGTTCACCCTCAAAGAACCGGCGGTTATTAAAGTGGTTTTCCTCATTCTAATGATTTGAGAACCAGAGATACCAGAAAATTGGATGTTGGGTTTTGGAGAGCCCCAGTTGTGAAGGCTAAGAACCACCCCCCCTGACAACCGCCGGGGGTCTGATGTCTTGATCCTAGATCTGATAACCGCCCAACACTTGTCTTTCACCCCCTCCCCTTCTTTTGTTTAGTCCCTCTTGTTTCCAGCTTCATCTCACAAGTAAAGAGATGGAGATGGTGGTGGGAGTGTCCTCTTCTAGCCTACTACTACTACTACTACTACTGAGTGAATGGGAAGTGTGGCAGTGTTGTTGGAACAGATCCCTAGAGAGATTGCAGGAGGCTAAAAAGGAGGGATTTGAAATGTGCAATTGAATTGAGGAGGAGGCGGAGGAGGAGGAGAAGAGAGAGTAATGTGTGTAGTTAAGTCAACTACTAATTAATGAAGCGTTTCTTGTAGCCGCCTTGATTGATTTGATGTCATAACACTACTGTTTTCGATGTCTTCCTAGTCACCAGATCAAGTACTAAATTCTAATAATAAGTTAATAATAACTAACTGCAGCACCTCTTGCCTGCGGCCTTTTCTTTCACTATGTCTAGCTCTGATCTGATCACGGCAACAGCCTATAAAGAGCAGCTCCCACTCCACCATCCGTGCTCAATATGTAGCCAGCCCTGCAAAAGAAAATTGGATTGGAAGAAAACTCAAAACTTCTTTCTCTCTTTGCAACGGATTTCGTTCCATTTGTTCCCAACAGAACCACCCACAACATGTCCCAGTTATAACTTTTCCATTTTGTGGGTGGGATTGGGAAAAAGTAAATAACTAATCTTGGATGTGAGAAACATCTTTGCAAGGTTCTGTACTGAGTTCCGCTGGAGATGCTCAAATGGAAAGAAACCCTAAACCCTATGCTGTTGTTGCAGCTAGTGAACCGCATGTTTCAGCCACAATGAGCGAGTGTGAACGTGAAACCAAATGTGTACAAATACATTATGATATTGAGAAAGTGTGGTACTTGATTGAGTTCTGCCAAAATTCCCTTTTTCTCTGAGGACTGAAGCTGGGGGGAAATAATAATGTCAGTGCTTCTTCAAGCTCCTCCTCCTACCCACAATTTTCTCATTGAAACTTGTGGCAGAACTTATGCTGCATCTCTTTTTCTCCCAATATACAAATTCTTCAAAATCATGCCTATCCTCGTATACTTGACAACACCCTTCTATACACATATAGGTATTAGAAAACTGCACCTGAATATTACTGAATCTTGGTAGGGTTTTTGGTTTTTTTGGGTGTGTTTTTTTTCCGATTTTGTGATGTAATACACATGTTGGCCATCATCTACAAGAGGAATTAGCCAAATTTGGCTATAGGTCAGAGAGAAAAGCCAAAAAGAAATTAAGAGTCCTGCCATATTTTTGCAAACCCATCGTCTGAATATGGCAATTTCAGAAGAAAAGACTCAAAAGTTGGTGACTTTCATGCACAAAAATCCTTTGTGTGAGTTTGAACTGGATTTTTTCCATTTTTTTCGTCACAAGTGACAAAAACTCACCAAGAATTTCTTTAAAAGTGATTTGGGTGCTTGCTTGCATTTATATATGAAGGGAATGTACTAACTAGACATAAAGAGTACTACAAGAATATACCATTTGCAGAGGGGATAATATTGTCTGCTGCCAGAAGAAGGAGATGTAAGTACTATTTCTGCAACTAAGATTTAAGTTGTAGATTATTGTTCCTTCAGACACACACTACATACATTTCCTTTGGACCCACCTTAAGATTGGGTGTGAGTAATTGTCATCCCATGAGCACAATTTTTGTGCATGGTGATGGTGTTGAGTATATTGTGATATGTTACAAGATCTCTCCCAATATATATACATATATATATATATTATAAAACACTTGTATGATATTATGATGTTTTACCTACATTGTATGATATCATGGTGTTTGCCAAGTCCGAAGCGTTACCTAGTTTCCAAGGTAAATGGTTTTGAGGGCTTCTTCACATGAGTTAGTAGTGGAGTTGTCATGTATGCGGAGAGAATCACATGAATTATTATTACTCACTCTCTTCTTTTTCTTAAAAGTCTTTAATGATGGATAGGGAAGTTCTCATGAGACATGACATCATATGCCAGGGTTTTTCATTCTTTTTCTGTAAATCTTTTGTTGTATGTCTTTTGCCTCATAAAATTTAAAAGAATTTTTTGAGTTTGGCGTGTATTGCTTTTTTGTGAATGGGGAGATGTAAATGAGGCTAAATCACGTCATTCAATTTGTGGAATGTTGGTACTCATGACATGTATTTGAACAAGTATTCATATCATGACATGACATCGGTGCTCTTTATTTTCACTTTTAGAATTTTGAGCTCAAGAATAATTAATTTGTCATGACAATTGTTGTTGAGACCAATGGCTGGCAACACTTTTGTACATTTGCATGATTTTTTTTTCTCTGTGGTCTGAAGAATATAACTTGCCTTAAATTGAAAGTGATATAGTTGGTGCAATTTTGTTGTCTTATGTAGGCCACCTTTTTGGATCACTTGATGCTTTGTTTCCATTCGTTTTTGAAATTTTTAAGCTGAAAAAGAAATTGCCAAAATAAAAACCTTTTTACACTTTAATGCTTTTTCCCTTGTAAAATGTCAATTTGCTTATTCAATAAAATCCCATGTGCATTTATGACATCACCGGTTTTTTTTTTGGTTTATCATTGTTGTGGGTCAGTTTTAATCAGCCATGTCAAAGTATCATCCAACTAGGGTAGATCACCCGATGATCGAACACTTAAGCGCTCAAAGGAGGCTGGATCCAAGGGGAGGGTTCTGTTGTTCCTGGTGTTCAAATAAAATTTGAACCCCTCCTTCTGGTGCATCTGACATACTAACAATGGTCGAAAACAGATTAGAAATGAGAAAGTTATCGCCCCCCAAAGTAAAGGGGGTCAAGAACTCAAAAAAACAAATCACCAAACACTACAAAAGCCAATTCTCGAACACCCAAAAAATTCCTCGTATGTTGTATGTTGCCATTAGAGTGTGAAAATGATTTGTAGAACTTCAGGTGGCACTCCTATCGCATGTTTAAAAATCATTTAAAAATGAATGAAAAACAAGAAAGTTATGAGATTTGAAAGTAAGAGGGGTTCAAAAGGAAAAAAAATGAATTTTGTTTGTTGGAAAGCTCATTTTTTCTTCTTTTTATTTTTTCATTAATCCTTTTTCTTTGCACTTCAAAGATGATTTCTAGAGCTTTGAGGTGGCTCTCCCATAACTTCTTTTTCTTGGTAAACAAAAGGACTTTACTCAGCACAAAAGAAAGAAAAAAACAACCACCGAACCAGGACTAGGGGCCACGTTCACATATAACATTTTAAATCACTCAAAATGAAACACATGTGATGGAGATATAAGTAAGTGTTCGGTCATATGCATGCGATTGGTGATGGGCCAATCTACCCTACTTAGATTGAATTGGTGAACATTTTTCTTGCAACTACAAGATTTTTGTTTTGTTGCAAAAATAAGATTAAAATTTATACCAATGTGAACAAGGTTCTAATAATTTCTATTTTGATCATTAATCTATTAAGAAAAATGACAACATTGAAGCTCAAGAAATTTGAAAAATGGGACGTTACTTGTTTGAGAGGTTTAAACCAAGAAAACATTTTGTGAAATGTATTGGGACAAAATAACCCAACTTATTGACCTAATCTATATTATTACGCCTAAATGACACAAAATGTACGTCACCTCCAAGGGAAATTATTCAATTTGTGTGTCCCACCAAGCTAGATATACATCGGAGACTCAACGGAACACTAAATTATGTGCAAATGATTTATTTTGCACACAATCACCATTAAATTCAAAGAAATGTCATTTTATCATTGAAGAATCCTAGTGAATTTTTGAAACACAAATCAAGTTGTGTTCAAACTTTTTTTTTTAATTTCATATAACTATAGATCTTAACAAATATGGTAAATCCCAAACTTCTACAAGCAAGAACTTAATTGTCAACTGAAATTGTAAACACTTCAAAGAAAAAAATTGAAAAAAAAAATCTTGCCCTTTAAGGTTTAGAAAATGGGACATGGGAAATTAGAAAAATATTTCATTTTTTGTGCACCACCTTATTGGACAACATATACGTTAAAATTGTCCACAACTTTGAGGGTGAATCAAGTAAGCATTAGGTGGGGAAATTTTAATCATGGCCTCAAAGGAATAAATTGGTAGTTTTTGTTGAATTTGAAGCCTCATTCATTGCAATTAAGATTGAGGGTTGGGCGAAATGAAGGGGATTACAATTGTGGCTATCAAAACTTGTAGGGAGACTAAAAATTGTCCACAAATTTTTGAACCCATACCCATGTATTACATAACAACAAGATAACTAATTGAAACACCTTTAAATTATTTCCTTCAAATTGTAATTTTAGATACTAAATATGTAGCTACAATATTCATGCCAATTGGCAATGAGTTTTTAGGTCACACCTAGGATAATGTCATTGACATGGTATTGTGTATTAGGTATTCCTATGTATTTTTAATTTGATTTTGTGAAAAGGAACATGAGTAAAATGGCAACACACATTCATCCATATACTCTACAACAAACCCATGATTTTTTTATGTTAGTAGCATGATGATCAAATTGGTTATAAAGTTAAGGTTACTACCATAGTACAAAGGTTCATTATTTTTTATATTTCCAAAATTTCTGAAAATATCTACCTTATATTACCAAAAATATCAAAGAAACTCTCAAGCATACTAGCTTCATTCTTTAGTATAGTGCCTAATTGTAAAATGTCATGAATTTTACTACTAAAAGCAAATGACAAAAAAATAAGTATTATTAGGCACCTTGTTATCAAACAAGCCCAAGGAATTACGATAGTCTAAAATGATTAACTATGCCCATTTTGATTAACACACAATAATTATGTATGTATGTTACGACTATCAAAATTGTCTAATTAATGAAATTGAATATAGTGTTGTTGCATGTGGTGGATGTAGCATTAACATGAATTTATAGAGTTTGGTTATTTTTACTTAAATGAATCGTTCAAATTCTAACATGGATTCTCATGTTTTCAATGAAAAGACAATACTATCTTTTATGCTACTTATTTATGTGCATTATAATGTAAATAATTATCACTTAATTATCTTTTAAATCAATTATTACAAAAAATGATAGTACTATGGTTCTCATCTTCTAATATATTAAGAATTAAATTAAATAATTACACTATTATGAAAAAAATATGCCTTTGAGATTTTAGGAGTTTTTTTTTTGGAACCAATGTAATGTCTTTAAGTTTGAAATTTTAAAAAGTAAAAAAATAGACTAGAATATGAAACAAAAGATATGTGAATTTTAATCATGTAATTTCACAAGTGGAAATCATTTTATTATGATACTTAAATGATATTGTAATAAAAGTATATACTTGAATTATGGGCCAATTTATGAATATTAATGCAACATTTTGACATCAAGCAACAAATAATTTATTAAATTTATTAAACAAAAAAATCATTAAATAGACATAACCAATAAGTGTATTAACCTTAATCAAATAATAATAATTACATTCCATTTTTTTAAATAAATACTTACAACTAATATGATACATTTTGACATTTTGAAATGTAATGACATTTTGAAATTCAATGTAATTGATAAGAAAATGAAAAATAAAATAACATCTACAATCAATTTCATTGTGAAATTACACAACTACATAACATATTTACAATGCACAAAATTTGAAATATATGTGTGTTTATGCTTTTCACATTGGCAATGTTTATCACCAAGGGATGTGGTGGTTAGATGGTTAAAGCCTTGGATTGTGAAAAAAAAGTGAAGGTTGACTTTGAAATTTAGATATCTTATAGTTGTGACTTGTACATGACTAACAACAATTATGGTGAAATGGTAAGAAATCAAAATAAAAACACATTTAATGATCCATTGACAATGTAAAGTAGAAAAACAAATTGTCATTGTATAACATGTACACAATTTGGCAAAGAAAATATTTTTTTATATATTATTGCAATGATAATGGTTACATCAAAATTTGCTTAAATGGGACAATTATTGGGTCTTATATTATTGTGTCCTATCAAAATAGATTTTGGTTTGGAATTTTCTTTAAATGGAATGGAAAGGTGTTTTTTTAGACTTTTTTTTTGCAAAACTACTTTCATTTTAAACACCATAGTCACAAATGATGAATACAATGAGCAAATTTTCAATAGTTTTTGCATCAATTTGAATTTCATTTTTCTTCAATTGAATCAATGAAATTTGAATTCTATTCAAGTTGCATGCAATGTCATTCAATATTCTCATTTGAATGGAACTTTTTTTAAAATTTAAAATCAGCATTTCATTATCAATAGTAATAATTTGCAATAGTGAAGAGCCCAAGTATAATAATTATTTATACGTTATAATGCATGTATTTTTTAAAAATAGTCCCACCACATCAAGTAGCACAAGTTTGATCATTTTAGTCATTGTGAACTCAATCAAGTTTATGGCCCATAAATGGTCGGGCTACTTTGACTAGAATCAAAAGTGTTGTGTGCCCAAAATGACTAAAATTTCAATTTTAAAAACCATGATTTGAAATAGTGATACAAAATACTCAAGAATCTCATTCAAAAGCATATGTTGTGTGTAATTTTAAAATTTGTGGATTTTTCTATATAACAATAAGATGAGCTTGGTAGACCAAAGTTATCCCACAATTATAAAACAATGGAAGTTTGGTAATTAAAGAACAATGGCTTGGAAACTAATGAAAACAAGGAATTGAAAATTAAATTTTTTAGTAGTCCTTTTATGTCACAAATTTTGTCTTATTTTATATTACTCATTTTGATGGCAATTTTAAGCATGCCAAGATGTAACAAAATATTAGTTAAATGTTTAGCTAGTGATGCTAGGTCAAGCCACTAACATTCATTTTATCTTTTTATTTGTTTCACTAAGTTCTAACTACAATGAAATGTCAAGGGAACTAAATCACCATTTGTGCATGTGGATGAAGGTTGATTATGGCCCCCAATAGTTGATCAATCACAAATATGGATACATTCCATGTTCATTACTACTATTTGTGTAGATTTATATTTTAATGTGAAAATAAGTGGAGCACAATGAACATTACATTGCAATTGGATTCTTTTTTATAAAATAAAACATTGTGTGTTTCTTGTCAACAATTTTTTGTAAATTGTTGTATATCAAGTTACATTAATATCAAAAGTTTCCCCTAATTTTCATTTTTAAATGCACTATTTATCCTTGACTTGGATAAGAACCCTACATGTTGATGACAAATAATGCTTATGCAATATACAATTATACAATTGTAATGGGCTCAAAACAATTATTACAACCAAGCACATGACTTCCTTGATGCATTTTCAACAACATCAACATAAAATGTCATAAACTTGTCTAATGTAATGTGTTAAATGTTGAAGACATGAATTATTGATATGCCTATCAATAGTGTTTAAATAAGAAGAAGTTACATGCAAAAAAAATTATACATATGATTTTGATTATAATATCATGAACATTACTTAAATTAATTAGTTATTTAAAATCTTACATGATTATTAATTTGACGTTATTATGTTAGGTTGGATTGTTACCAATGTCAACTAAAATTGTATTTAATGAAAATATTCTTCTTATTTTTTACTTGTTTTTGGCACATTTGAATGTTTCCCTCAATAATCTTCATGGTATCAAATCATGCATATTATTGGGACCATTGTTGTTTAGATTAGTTGATAACCTTTCTAGCATTTATGAAAAATCAACATGGCACCCCACAATACAGAATGCTTGACAATGTCAAAAAAACCCCAACTATAATGCATGGCAATATTGTGTGGCCAACTTCATACAAAGGGATGAACTATTGATTTAGTTCAATTTGATATTGAAAGCAACTTCAAGGAGAATGCATTGGACTCAAATCTTTGCAAATACTTTGACACCTCTAACTATTTTGTCAATAGAAGGCTATCTAAACATGTTATGGAAAATAAGAAACTCCTCACTAGGATCAAGAATGGCAAAGACACTACTCCTATGATCAACCCTGGGATTGCTCACATGTAGTAGGAAGGAAGTTTCATGATTCATGTTGGGAAGAATATTGAAATAAAAGAAAAAGTTTCATACATCCTTAATGTTAATTCAATTTTGTAGTCTATTGGGGTTTTAATTTGTTAACAAAGGTGGGGGTTCATTTTGTTTTTTAATTCACAAAATGTTTTTCTAATGAACATTAAATTCAAAGTTGTAAAAAAGGGTAACATGGATGTTGTAATTAGGCTTTACAAGTTTTATGTGTACCTCATGAAATATTTTGTGATTTAGTTATAACAAAATCAATTTCATTTGCATATGGCACCAAAATCTTGGAAATTTGAATGTTAAAACTTAATTCTATTGTCTCAAAAGGTTTAGCAACAAATATGCCTACCATTCATGCTCAAGGTCAATTTCATCAAGCTTGCATATTAATAGGAAAACACAATAGAAAAGGAACAACCACGAATAGCTTAAACCATATGTATTGTACATGAAGTCATGTTTTGAGCTTGTGCACAATAATGTATGTGGCCTTTTTACCTCTACTTTCCTATCAATAGCTCATTATGTACATTCTTACTTTCATTAATGACCATAGGACATCTGGTTGGGTATTTTTATGAAATAGAAAAATGATGCTTGTGGAAATTCCATCAAAGGTTTGTGCTCCAAGAAGGGGGGTAGATACATTGTTATTGAGTTTAAAGAACTTCAATGCAACAACCTTAGTTTAATTCAACAATTCACACAAATCAATACTCTTCATTAAAATGGTGTTGCAAAAAAGAGGACTTATTAAATGGGCAAGAAGTCTCACATTCTGTGCAAATATCCATGTTTGTTTATGAGTTGAAATTGTTAACACTACAAATTACTTGATAAACTTGTTCCCAACAAAAACAAGTGGTGGGCTAGACCCTCATCATCAATTATTTGGGACACTTTTAGATTTTTGTCACTTAAGGGTTTTTGGTTATGTTTCATTTCTACACATAAATCCTTATATAGCCAAGTGGTCATGTAAATCTCTATGTTCTCTATGACTTGTTTATGGCTTCACATCCAAGGGATATTACTTTTTTCAACATGGAAAAAAAAGCTATTGTGTCCAACTTGGATGTCATTTTTTATGAAGATCACCTTGGTTTTCCACCGACTACTATGATAGTCCCAACTATTGTTGATTTTTAATGCAAATTAGTTTTAGCCTCCTACATCTTATATTCTTACACCATCAAATGTATTAATTGACGTTGAATTTAAAACATTGTCTAGGGTCTTAATTTTAGATGAATGAAACTAGGTTTATGCTTCTAAACCAAGTTTAACCTTATATTTCCTTCCCATTTAAATAAGCAAAATGGAAATAATGTTTCGACTCTCAAGCTACAATCTTTGATTTAAGCACAAATGAAAGGGTTCAAAGCTCAAAGGTTCATATTTAAGTTTTACCTCCTATTTGACATTGAATACACACAAAGGTCAAACAAAGGGGTGTATGCATTGTAAGGCGGCTCACTTTGAGTGGATGTTCCACTCCCTAAAAGTCCATATTGTAATGTTAAAATGGCAATCTATTTTGATATCATTGATTTAGTGAAGAATTACATGGTGGTTAATGAACTAAAAAGCCCATATGAAAAGGTCCACATTTTTCAACTTAAAAAATCCATTACATATATTTGGTGTATATATGTTGTAATTTTTTTTAATAAATGTCTTTTTCTTCAAGTTGAAAATCTAAGTCTAGCCACAAATTTGGAAAATTATTGTTTTTATGCCATGTTAATAGCATGTAAATGCATGCCACTTTGCAAAAAACTAGTTTGTGACACAAAAAGTGGGCCACCCTACCTTGCAACCATCAAAAGAATAAACCTTCTTTGAAGATTTGATGACTTTGTGGTAAAATTGATTGAAGTTTTCAATGAACCAATCACATATGATGAAGCATTTCAAGTGCCAAGCCAATGTGAAGCTATTGAACGTGATATTAATGTGATCCACAAGAATAAAATATAACTAATGGACTTTCCAATTGGAACAAAACCAATTGATATTAAATGGGTCTATAAAGTTAATATTCATGCATGGCACCATCATGAAGCTCAAGGCATGATTAGTTGTTCAAGGTTTCTAACAATGTGCAAATGAAGATCTCAAAAAAACATACGCCCATAGCCAAATATAATATTCTTCAAGAAATGATGGTTGTTGTAAGTCACAACAACTGGCCCATTTGTCATCAAATGATGTTGAAATAACTTTTGAGCCAACTAAAGAGGTGTATTCAAGTTCAAAAATTTGAAGGTTTTGAAATTAAAGGAAAATAAGACAAGGTTTGGAATTGTTCAAAGCCCTTTGCAATCTACAACAAGTTCTTTGTGCATGGTATAGTAAAATTGACAATTACCTCCAAAATCAAAGTTTAATTCATGTTGTAGTTGATGCTAACATCTATTACTTCAATGAACAGGACTAGATCATATGTGAATTTTGTACATTGATGTTGTGTACCTCATTGGCAACTTGTCTAGAAATTGGAATGGACTCAAAGTGAGATAAAGATAAAGAAGCAATTTAAAATGACCAATGGTTAAAAACATGGTAAAGAATTTTCTTAAAATAAATATATCAAATTCAATTTTAAAATGGTCCACTTTTTGACAAAGGTAAAAGAAAGTAGATTCAAAATCATTTTAAATAACATTATAAAAGCATGGTGCCTTCCATAATTAGCTTATAGTAAGTTGAATTCAAAAGTTTGAGTTTTAAAAAATAATTAAAGTAAGATAAATATATATGGAATGGGATGGTTAAATTGCATTCAAACCTACTTTACATTAGAAGTTTGATATATCATGATTATAATATCTAAAATTTGAAAACATATTATAAGTAAAATTTAGGGGTACATCATGTTGAAGATTTTTTTTAAAATAATAAATTAATATATATATCATCTACTTTCACTTATGTGTATGAATCTAGATAACTTAAAAAATAGAAAAAAAATGTTGCTTGAGTTTTTGAAAAATCCATTTAAATGAAAATTAAACATATGGTTTTTTAATATCATTGTAATAATTTGTTCAAGAAATTTGATCATTGAAATGATTAATATTTATAAGTTTCATGTATTAAAGCTTATTGAATAAACTACTTTTCATTTCTGCTACAAGTAGATAACAAGTAAATTACATGGATCAAACACTATCTATTTTATCATGCACACACCTTGACTTAGGATTGATGTGACAATCACTAGGCCTAAAAAGAAATTTTTATTTTGTTGAAACCAATTCAAATTTGATATAAGCTTACTTATAATGACTATAATTTTTCTTTTCAAATTTAGAAACGGTTTTTAAAAGGTTAAGTGGGTTAAAATGAACATTGTGACAATATGGGTCTCATGAGGCAAAAAATAAGGAATGTGCGACCATTTCTAAATGAATTTTTCATTGCACTTTACAATTCCAATGACTTGTTTAAATGACCTAAGAGATTGCAAAATATCTTTTTTTCATCCCTAAAACATTTCAATTTGCCCAAGAAAACATATAATGCAAATCACATATGGATTCTACATTGTGTAATATTGTAACTTTAGGTTCTACTAAAGTTCAACAAATCATTAACAATGCCACCATAATGTAATTGCAAATTGCATTGTGCAAGGTTTTTGAATTTTTGATATTATTCATGAAAATCCTTGTGCACATTGGTAACTATAATTATATATTAATGATTTTGGTCATGACTACATTTGACATTGGTTAACAATCTATTTATAAAGGAAGGTAGTTTGTTTTTTTTGTAGTTATGAGATCTACCAAGATGCTTCAGATCAAGTTCTTGGTGTCTTTGGAAAGCTCTCAATAAGAAGGGGTGCATGGGCTTGGTTCCATGATGTTTGGACTTGTGGTGCAAAAGTTATTGAATATTGAATGATTTCTTCATTGAAAATTAAATTAAATTGTAGTTAAAAATTTTGGAAATTTTGGAATGTGCGTATGGTGTTGTTGGAAAGATCTTGATGAGCAAGATTTAGTGGAATTTATTTGGTAAGATTTGGATTCAAATTGTGGGAAATATTGATTTTGAAGTGAATTTTGATGTTGAAAATTCAAATAATTTTTTTAAAACCAGGTTTTGGAAGGAAAAATCAGTTGAGAACTTGGTAACACTTGAAGGCTTACCATTCAATTCAAGCATGATTTCCTTTGATATTTGGCTATTCAAAAAATCTATACATACATTGCAAAACAATGTTCACATGTTGAGTTTCCCTATTTTGTAATGGGTTCACATTTGGGCCAACGACATGCACATGCCACATTGGTTTCTACTAAGAGAGGGAAAGCTTGATGGCAAAGTTAATGGTGATGGCAATAAGCTCAGTAAATGAAAGGTCATAGGGGAAACACAAATGTTGACATAGGGTTTTTAGGTAGTGGCAATCTTGATTCTTGGTGCCAAGAGCTTTAGGTGATCATAATTAAGAAAAAAAAAATCTATGTTTCCATATGGCAATGTCACAAGGTCATTTTTGGGTTCACCTTTTAGTTTTTTTTGCCCAAAACAATTCATTTTTTTTAATCCATTTGCCTTCTAGTGGAACATTTCATTTTCAAAACATGTGTAAAGCCATAAAATGGAGTTTGAAAATTCTTGTCTACTTCTATTATAGAATCTATTTCAATCCAAAATTGACCATTATCTTCAAACTCCACTTTATGGTTTGTTCCTTTCATTTTTTCAAATTTCCTTTCACATTGATAACATTTAGGGAATATTTTCAAAGCTCCAAAAAAATAAATCATCGCATGTTTCTTAATTCAAAATGATCCATAGGCCATAAAAATTCGTGGTCATTTGTACATGGACATGCAAATTTGTGCCCAAATTATTGAAGTAAATTGTCACCTAACTTTTAGAAATACTACAATTTTAAAGGTCTTGAAATGTCCATGACAAAAAAATCATATTTAACATGTTCAACTCTTCTCATCGACAAGTTGACATTGTGTTCACCAAAGATGGCATTCACACCCTACTTGTTGTTCTCATTGCCGAACCAACATGAGTGGATCATTATGGAATCCCTAAGGCTAATCTAATAGCTATTTATTAAGGTTTGAAAATAAAGTGTTTTAAATACATAATATCAAAGAATCTTAATCAATTCCCACAAAGGACATAAGCTTTGGACATATATTGATGTGCTTTAACTATGTTCTAATGGATGGTTATTATCTTGATTTAGAACCTTAGCCATATTATTCTAGCATGTGAAAAAATTTCAAAATAGTAAGGTAATAATCAATGGTACTTAACATTTCTAGTTTGCTTTCAAGTCTTTCGAACAAGGTTTGACCTATTTCATTTGTAAGGATATGTGCCAACTAACTTAATGAAATAACATGAGCAACTTTAATTTTTATCTAACTACTTTCTCAAAAGTGATGTTTAATTATAATAAATTTCATCTAAAAATAAGAATAGGGGTTTTTGAAATTTTGATTGAACTTTGATTGTCACACATTAATTATGTGGGTTCATTGCCATCTAGGATTTGTACTTTAATAAAACCCTCTTCAGCCACACAACTTTCTTTTGCTCCACTAGTGGATGTCATATGTTCTGCTTTAGTGGATGACATAGTAGTGCAAAGTCGTTTCATGTTTCCTCGCATAATGGGGCTTGACCTGAACTTGAAAATATCCCCAATAGTAGATTTCATTTCCCATAAATCCCCAACCCAATTGTTGTCTAAATATCCATTGAGGATACAAATGTTTTCCTTTGACAATAACAAGATCCTAAATTTGTTGCCATTTAAATACAATGAAACAAATGTTTAATAACATCCAAATGAGGAACTTAGGCTTAATGAGAAAATTTGTTGATCATATTGACTACGAAGATTATATCCAATTGTGTCTAGGTAAGACAAATGACTTTACCACCAACTGTGTGTTGGTATAAAAGAGTGTCCATTACTAGACCTTCCATATCAAGCTTGAGCTTCAAATCAAGAAGCATTGAGATAATAACTACATTACATTGTGAATAGGGTGAATGCATGCTACAATGTACACAAAAAATTGTCATAGTTTGACATTTTTCAATACTTATATGAGTTTCATGCATCATGGTGGAATTTTGGAAAGTAATTTTCATTAAAATTTTATAATAGATGATGGTTTATGTCCTAATTTAACATTATGTTATGAAATCAATGCACATATGAATGATATAATAGTCCAACATAATATTATTTTGATTTATAAAGCCCTATCACATTTCTACAATTCCAACAAAATGACTAAGAAATATTACATTTAATGATAATTTTTGTATGAAATTTTACACATACATGAAAGAAAACATAAAGAGCAATCTTTCCCATCAAAGTTTTCAAATTTTCTTAAGGTTGTGGAATTTAGATTAGATGATTTTACAATGTTCATTAATACATTATGGTGTGATAAGGTTGATTATGATTTTTTAAAGTTGAAAAATGTTCTTCCATTGAAGATTTACTCGGGCTAAGTGTTTTTTTTAATCATTTGACAAAAGTAAATCGAAGTTTTGAATTTTTTTTAAAATGCAAAACTATTGTCAAATAAGGGTTTGAAAAAAGCCTTTATTAAATTATTAGTGTACATTTACACAAATGTAAAATTATGTCTCAATTTCATATTCATTATTTTCGTCACTTCTTTTGTGAAGCCCAAATCATTTACATGTGATCTTTAAAATAATTCAAAGTGAGTGAAATCTTACTCATTGTTATTTTTGATATTATATATAGTTCCAACTTTCCCTCAAATGGTGTACACTATAATGTTCATTCATCCAATACTCAAATTTGGCAAGCAACTAGGTACCATAGCCTCATTGAACAATTGTTATTCCTTTTAAATTAAAAATTTCTCCCATTAATAAACAATCAAATACGAAATATAGTGGAAGAAGATCTTACACATGCATTTATAACTTTGATGGCCATATATTTTTATTGTTCTACCTTCACAAAACAATTTCAACCATATATGTTGTTGCATGCTTCTAGGCATATATATAGTACGTATATGCCATTTTCCCATCTTGTGATGATGTGCATTGCATGTCAAAATTATCAACCCATACATGATTTTCCATGAAAGTGAACCACACGGATGAGATTAATAACAAGTGTGATGTCAATGATATGGATGAAACTTAACAATAAGGATGAACTAATCAACACAACAAATGTTAATGACTTGGAAAAAAATCATAATTTGTGGATGCCATTAAAGAAATATATAATGTGCATGATATTGACCACCTATACCCAAGTAACCATTTGAAAGACGCTTTGATGACATCAATAAAACAAGTTTCATGAATGAAAACAATTGCTACCTATATGTTATATATGGCAATGTGGATGAAATTCGACCTTTTGGACAATGGTTTTTTTCACCTATAAATCCAATTTAATCAATTGGTCAATTTCATCCATGTTGTTGAACTTCATCCATGTGGTACTTTTAATCATCTATTCACTTGCATTCTTGTGTAATTTCGTCCATATTGTAGAGTTCATTGACATCATTTTGTCCATGTGGTGTGGTTCATTTTCCATCAATTTCATTCAACGTTTAGTCACAATAAAAGGAAAAAGTGGGTTAAGGACTAAGTCCTTTTTAAGGATTCAATTTGACATATGTGACCCTTTTTACAAAAATTCTAGTGATGATGATTTCATTGGATTTGATTTAGATGGGATGGGCTATAGTCGTAGGTTGTACAAAAGACAATTCCAAACTACAAATTTATTAGAGGTTGATTCCAAACTGAAAATTTTAAGAAATAAACATTTTACAAGTTGTAATGTTTCAAAATGTCCTTATGGATCCTAAGATATTGAAATATAAACAAATCCTTTAATTTTTTTCAATGTCATTTGGAATCTTTGTGTCTTTCCAATTTCATACACATGTTTACATGTAATTTCATAAAATGTAAATATGTGTTATTTCATTTGAATATGTTGATATTATTTCAAGAGATTAAAATGTTTTTTTTCTTTGAAATTAAACTAGTTTCAGATTTTTAAAATTCCTTTAAATACGTAATTAAAGGATTTAATCTCCACTTGTTTAGTTAGTTTAATGTTTATCCACCCCAATTGCTTCTAAATTTTCAATGATTAAAAAACATGGGTGGATGATTAAATCTCCCCTTGGATGATAATTGGGCGATATTTTGTACAATTTGAATCCTATATATATTTGAAAATAACAAAATCTTCAAATGTAAACCCTTATTTCATTTTTGTCATTTCATTGTCATTGGTAGTGTGTAGCAATGCATAGCCCAAATATAATATAATAAAGCCTACAACAAATTTTAAAACATTTAATGAATTGTAAATGTTTGAACAACAAAAAAAAAACACATCCAAATTTTTAAGTGTGTTGAAAAGAACTATTCAACAAATGTTTTTTTAATGTAAAATAACTCTTCCAACACAATAGAATGATTACAAATTCATAAGATTTTAACTTCATAAATAAATAACTATAATTCCAAAAGATGGACAAAAAATTCATTAAATGCAACTAATAATGATTTTCAAAATAGTGGACATATACTATTCACTATATTCAACAACTCTTTTGGCCCCTTTCATTGTGATAGAACCCTTCAATTGTGTTACTTTTACTCTTTTGACCATTCTTAATATCAAACTTTATTTCATGCATCTTTTCAAAACTCATTTGGATTTTATTATTTCTACTTATTTAACCAATTGCATTTGTACCTAAATCATTTTCATTCGTGAACACAATTCCATCCATAATATTTTATGCATATGTCCAATTACATGTGTGATAAATTCCATTTATTTGAACATAATTTTATGTACGTTCAACAATACAAATTTGATTTGTATTGAATATTGCATTCTTAAAAAAAGGAAACCTTCATTGTTCCCATTTTGTCAATCTATGAATAAGTGCACTTTCATGATCAAATTTTCATCCATTTAATTGTCGTTATTTATTTGGAAGTTTTGATTTGTCCAAATGGCAAATTTCACTTATTCAACAACCTTTATTTCTTCCTTCCCATTGTCATGCTTTCCAATAGGTTTTTTTTTCCTTGAGTTGTCTTACTTACCTTCTTCTTTTCTTCCTTCTATGCTTCAAGCCACTCTTATCCTTTCTCATCCCAAAGTGACCATTGGCAACCCTTTCTTATGATTGTTTTTTCTCATCTTTGTTTAAGTTATTTATTTCTCATTGGGGAACAAAGGATGGGGTGAATGGTTTCTTTCTTCATCTTTAGTCAAGTTATTCATTTCCAATTGAGAACCAAAAGGTTATGTTTCCTAACCACCTAAAGCCTAGAAAGAAACACATGACAATTAAAGAATCAATAATTGCAAGCATTTTCAAAGGCAAGGGGATTTGGTAGGGATATAAGCATGTAGGCCCAATTGAAATGCAAACATGAGATTTTAAAAGTTATACATATGTTTTGAAACATTCAATAATGTTACATTTTGCAAATAAAAACATGAACACAACATCAACAAAGTCAATATTGTAAGTGGAAGAGGTGGAATGTCCATTTTTCCTTGAACCAAACCCCAAATTGAATATTCATATCAATATAATGTTCAAGATGGGTAAATGAACGAATATATGGAATGATCACCAAAAAGAATTTATGCATATCAATATAATATTCAAGATGG
>Ga0209208_10003885_pt1 | contig 21358 bp, 18 predicted proteins | sample S1TSphfallax_3_FD_187694 | JGI IMG/M metagenome (GOLD analysis project Ga0209208, IMG submission 187694) | Host-associated microbial communities from peat moss isolated from Minnesota, USA - S1T2_Fd - Sphagnum fallax MG (SPAdes) (version 2) | ecosystem: Host-associated > Plants > Peat moss >...
GGCGTGCATAGGTCAGTGCCTTGGCATGGCCACGGGACCAGTGTGTCACCTGAAGCTGCAGAAAGACGCGCTCGTGTCTCTTTTACCAAGGAAGTCGCTGGCACCCCGAACCCTTCTTCCTCCTCTTCTTCACCTGCAGCAAGGGACGGGAGATAATAATACTTGCAAAGGTGTAATAAGTTGCTGCAGCTCATTGTCAACAAGAAACCGTCCTCAAATTGTACGGGGACTAATGGCCATGGCTAGTCAGGAAGGCGGGATTTCCACTTGTACGTGATTTTTAAACTGCCATCCAAATTCAGATAAAATTCAATGTATGTGGTAGTCCGACTTCTCTCCTCCTGCTCCACCTGCTCCTCCTCTTCCTCTACATCAGAATTTTTGAGTCTGCTTGAATTCTTTCTCTTTCACATTCCAAGCCTTCCTGTAGACTTTGCATTATGGGAATGATGGAATTGAGCAGACCGAGGTTGAGCTATCTGTAACAAGGTCATGTACTCCATCCATCTATGTTACATGAAACTGCAAGACATCAGTCTCTAACAGCATGATGAGCTCCAGCTCTGGAAACCTGCAGGAAACAAATTGAAAACAGGATTTTATCAGTTCTTCATACTATACTTAAAGCAATTCCACTGGTTCTCAGTATGTGACCTTGCAAACTAAAATTGGATGAAGAAAAATCAAAATATGTCGGTATGGCTTAGCAAAATGGTTTTGGACCAGCATTTTTGCACACTTTGCTGAGGCTGGTAAAAGGCACAACAAAGCCTGACACCTGCCAAAGATGAGTGTAATAAATATGATCTGATTGGTACAGGTGCTTTGCTATTAGTAGTCTCCCACCTATTTGCAAGTCCCAGTTCTAGTTTTATGGGTGGAGTTGAAAAAAAGTAAATGACTAAACTTGCATGTGAGAAATATTTTTGCAGGGTCACATACAGAGCACTGCTGGAGATGCTCTAAGTTGAGCTATCCATAGTAAGGTCATGTAGTCCATCTATGCTGCAGGAGACTGCAAGACAGTCAGTCTCTAACAGCATGATGAGCTCCAGCTCTGGAAATTAGGAGGAAACAAAATTGAGAACAGGATTTTATCCATTTCTTCATACTATACTTAGTTTTTTAGCCTTGCAGAGAGATAGATGCCCTTTGTACATGAATTCCTTCAATGGACACCGTGATGATTAGGGGACTTGACTTCTGTTACCATCATGAGCTTATGTGTTAGAGGATGTAAATTTGAACATCAACCTCTCTTGCATTTGAAAACTTTCTCTCAATTTATCGGGTTTTTTTTGCATCCTATTCAATATGTGAAGTATAATTAAGTAGAAGTGAGGAATGGTAGGCAAGTCTGTTGTATGAAGCCTATAGCAAGTTGGGATGCATAACAGTAGACAGAATTACCAGATCGGGATGTAGCAAACTGGCATTGTAGAGATAGTATGCTGAAATGTGGCAAACCAGTATGAGATGGAGACCTATTTGTATTCACTGGGAGAGAGACATCCCAATCAATTGCTGTGATGTATAAGTAAGTATGGTTGCAGAGTGTAAAAACTTGGATGATTGAAGTATAGCAAGTATTTGTATTCACTCTGAGAGAGACATCCCAAGCTTATTGTTGCACTGCATTTCAGTTTTTCAAACTTTGGATTTTGGATTTGCTGAAATAGTGTTAAAGAAGGTCACAGCTGAAAATCCATGACATAGCATGCAAGATAACGTATGGAGGTAGATGTTTTCTCTCCAGTCTTTATCCTGGATGTGACTGGAGAAGGGTATTTTTTTGAGCACTAACTTGAATTTCTGCATTGATTGTCATATGACGGAGAAGCTGTGTTGGGATGGATGCAGTGGTGGTTCAAGAGGTGGAGTTTTTCTGGAAGGGTGAAGGTTCTGAAGTGCTTCTTTCTGGAGATTTTCTGAACTGGGAAAGTAAGGTGCCAATGGAGAAAGGACCCAATGGTTGGTTTGTTGTGAAACAGGTATACCCTTTCCATCCAGCTTTATTGGAGCAGTTCTTATCAAGTATTTGGTTTATGAAAATTCCCAACTTCCAGCAATGTGTGTCAACACTTATGCACCTGCCAAGTGAAGCTTTCTCTGAAGTGTTTGGTAGGTGGTTGTGGCAGAAGCTAGCCCCAGGAAAGTACACATTCAAATTCATTGTGGATGGGCAGTGGCAGCACTCGCCTGACTATCCGCTTGTTTCAGACAATGCCAATGGCTTCAACAATGAGATCCTTGTACCAGGTTTTTCTGCTGGCCCTACATTGAAAGTGTGATCTTGAAGAGCTCAGAAGGAGCCACATGTGCTAAGACATGTTCAGCAATCTTAACACCCATTTTATCAGCTTGCAGCATGATTGATGACCCTACAATGGCTGATTTTTTGGAGATTTGATATAATATTTGTGTTTTACAGAAGAACCATCAAGCACTGAAGCTGCAGGAAAGCAGACAGCCACTAATGCACTGGGATCTGAAGCTGCTCCCCAATCAAGAACTGCAGAAACTCCTGCAGCAGCTGTGAAGAAGGTAGCAAAAACCGTGGCTACAACAGCCACTGCCAGCCCCACCACTGATGCTGCTTCAGCAAGACCTAAACCTGTTCCAGCAGCTGGGGCAACGAAGGTAGCGAAGGCAGCTGCAGTCGTAAAATCGTTGCAGTCAACAATGGTGGAGGATGTGATTCCTGAATTGTCAACCTTTCTGAAGAAACAAGATGGCATTTCAGATGTTGAGCTTACTTTTGTTGACAATGAGGTATTTTGTCTTGCAGAAATTCAAACTACAAATATCAAAACTAGTACAACATTAGTATTTCCAAATTTTGACTTCACATAAGTTGAGAACCCAGAATTGCACTGGGCAGAGGTTCAATATAGAAACATATAATATAGCTTGCCTAGATATAATTATCCTCAAACAAAGTGGCAAACATTCAGCAGCCCATGTGAACAGTTGACAAGATTCTCAAGAGTAGGCACAGTGCCTCAACAAAGACTATGAATGTAAGAACCTGCATAAGTCCAAAGGTTTTGCTAACTGCATCCAGAGTGCCATCAATGAGACGGGATGTAAGAGACCTGTATAAGTCCACAAATGTCGCCAAGTCTACTAAAGAATGACTACATGTTTGGAGTTGCAGCTACAGGGATGCTTTGCGAAGAATGGAGTACCATACTCTTTTTGGGTTTATTTTCCAGATGGCAAGCTTGAAGGTATGAAAAAAACACCATCTCACATTTAATCCTGTCAGCCCTCTGAACAACTTTAGCATGTAATGTGTTCAAAAGCACTCTGGTTTAGTGCATTGCAAATTAATAATTTGCAGAGTCTAATTAGCAATGTGGTCAAATTACTTCAAACCTCAAGGTAGGACAAGGAAAATTGCTGGAGTCCCTTTGCAGTTCCCTGAAGGAGGTTGTTGCAGAGGCAGCTGACAAAGAACCTACTCTGATTTTCCTTAGTTGTTTTTTCATTCACTTCTGACCAATGGTGTGTGTATGGTGGGGACAGGAACCAGAGGCTTTTCAATTTCATCACATGGCTCTACACCCAGCACGATTGAGCCTTTCTTAATTGATGAGAAAAAAATTACTGGAGACCTCGTAGTCTTTTGGGTTTCAAAGCGCCTTTTCGCACAAAAACTTTTGTCTACAAATTGATATTTTGAGTTGTCCCTGATTATTATCTCTTTCTTTTAGTAGCTTGAATGAAGTTCTGATTTTTTTGGTCTTTGCTCCAAAATGCTCACAAAAAGAAATGCCCTCTTTATAAACAACAGTAGAGTTTCCAAATGTCTGAAGTGGGCAATAATTGAGCTGAAATTGTTGTTATTACAGCATGCTCCAGGTGTGGACCGATTACAAGATGTTATTAGTACACTTTGGACTTAGGTGCATGTGGACCAGTGCTCGCCTACTAGGAATAAAGCAGTTACAGGCTGGTGCTGTGCACACATCTGTTTATACTACAACTATGGTCACTATTTGGTGTTGCAGGGGCTTAAAGCCACCACCACATTAAGCTTTTCAGAAAGCAGTGCAACACATTGCATGGTTTGGATGAATTACAACATCCCTGAAGATGCTTTAAGTGATAGTTGTTGTTATGTTTGACAAAGTGAATGCTGTGGAAGGTGAGAGGAAACGGGAGTTGTTGAGACCATTTGTGTATGGGGTACAAGACATTTTGCATGGTTTGAAGCTTGCAGTACATGAAAATGTTGAAAATTTTGGATTTGGGATATTCACCTGAGTGGGGACAATTTTTTAACCCATGCTTTTCATATGTTATGCTTATGGCATAAGAGTAATTTTGTACAAATGTGCATTTTCTTCTTAGAAGTATTCGATCTCAGTCAGCTCACCTTCACTGTCTTTTCATATCCTTCATGAAGGAAAAAGGGAAGGTGAGAGTGTAATCAAGTTGGATTCTGTCTCGACTGGCAAACTCCAGATCATCCCCTCTGAAGAAAGAGATGTTTTAAAAAAATCTAGGAAGAAAGTTGAATCCTCCTCTTATTGTTTTGACTGCAAAACAATGGAAAGGAGACGAATGACTAAAATCCTCTTCCAATTGTTGGCAGGAGTCAATTGGGAAGGTTGCAATTTACAAAGGCTTTGGTGGGTGATGTTGCAGAGAAAGAGAGTGCAAGAAGGATGGCGTGAAGTGTAGAGTATGGCCGTAAGGTGGGGGGAGCAGGAGGTGAATGGATGGTGCCTCCTGTTTCTGAGGAGGAATTATTAAGGTGTCATGCACAATGTCAATAAAAAGGTCTTATGGCCTGTTTTTGGTGAATTCCAGTCCAAACCAGATGCTCTTGAACTGCATAAGCTACAACCCCATTACTCATTCAAGAGTCAGTACACAAAATGAAAAGTTTCGATGTTTTGCAGTCACACTTCAAGAATGTTGCTAGAAAAATACAACCAAAATAAAAAGAGAACAGAGATTTCACGAGTTGAGAGCAAAGATGAAACATGAACTCAGTTGGTTTCTTAAAACACACCAAATGACCAGAAGTTGTGCATTTTCAAAGTTACGAATTAGCACACTCACAGTTTGTTGAAAATATCACATTTTGAGCAACAATGTCTGCAAGACAAAGTCCATTGTACAAACCAAAAGGAAGAGAGTCCATGAAAAAAGACGTTGAGGTCCAAGAGAAGGTATTAATACCTGGGGATGCAAACATAAGATTTTCCTCTAGATCTTCTCAGTAGCCATCTTTTCTCTTTTCTATCACCCCACATCATAGATTACTACTTGTTTCTTCTGCTCATACTTCATCAAGGCTCCATGATATGATGCTGGATGCCCACTTCTAATGCAGAGAAACTTTTTTGCAGAGAAAGTGTTGGAGGATTAGGCGATAATACATCATCTATCTATCAGACAAGCTGCTTCTGAGCTATGACTTTGCTCTCTCTTGGATTTGATTGAGAGCTTTATGCCTGGTTTTCAAGCTCAGGAAGTGATACATGTATTTGCTGCTTCTGAGCTTTATAAACAAGCAGCTATTGTTGTCATTCTTCTGATTTGGATTCTTGCATTTGGGCGCCAATTCTTCTACACAGTCAAAAGTGTACGAAACCTAAGCACATAGAAAGGAACTGGAACCCTAACCATCTGGTCTGGCTTCTTCTGGGGTTCGAAATCCGTAGCGGAAGCGTCGATGATCTCTTGGAACTGAATGATCTCCTTGGCAAGAGACCTTCTGATGTTCCTCACCACCGGATGCGCATCTTGAATGGAGTCCAGTCGCAACAGAAGAGTCATGATCTGCTCTGTCCATTTCCGGCGCTCTTGCTCATCTTTGCAGAGCTCATCGAACTGTCCAGGCTTCGCCGCTCGGCGTTCAAGCTCCCTCAACTCCGAGCGTACTTTCCTTATCACTCGCAGATGCTCCATCGGCTTGGACCGCCGCACGACATAACCCCGATACGCCGACTGGATCTTCGTAGCTGCCGTATTCGCATCCACAACTGCAACATCACTGCCCGACTTCGACACTATGCCAAATTCTTGAACCTGATAAAGAAACGCTTGACGCCATGAGGGGTGATCCTCCAAGTCACCTACGTGGAAAGGAATCACTCTGTACTTCTTCATGTCGGGGAAGAACCTTCTTTCTAGACCTACGATTCTTCTTTTCAACGAAGAGATGTTGACCGCGGCTACCGAATACCCCGCCGCTTCTTGCAACTCAACTGCGATTCGCTTCTACATATGAAAGAGTAGCAGATTTCTGAAAACTTCTCCAGATCGCCATAGTCATCACCCCCAGAACATGTACAGCAAGCTCCTTGTTGTTTGCAACCTTCTTCAACTCCGAATTGAACTTCTTTCTTCTTTGTTTTGCGACGACAACACCCACACTGATTCGTCTTCAGGAGCTCAAAAATCGCGCTTTCCCGAATCCTCCACTTCCAAATCTAGCTCAGGATTGCTTGCAAATCTCCGACGTCGCAATCGGCACCCTCGACGACTGCTATACTTTCCTTCTCGGCGACAAGACGCGCAGGACTGCCATACTTTCCTTCTCGGCAACAAGACGCTCAGAGGGGCTTGCAGGAGCAAGCGGTTTGCTTTGGCTGGTGGAACGAGTCCTGGATGGCCCACTTTGGATGGCCCACTTTGGTTGGCCGTCTGTGAGAGGAGGATAGATTGATGGAGTACATGGATGAAGAGAGTGTTTTCATTCGATTAGGTCTCTTTTTTCCTACTGCTGTGAACCAGTGTTGGGCGGGTATCAACTTTTGAACATACCAAATGGTACTGGTATTAGGGTACAAGGCTGGTTTTTGGCTGGTATGAGGCAAGTAAGTATATATATATGGGTGTTTGTCGTGCCCATATGATTTTTGATATATCACTAGTGTAAGTGTCAGTGTATTTCCCAAAATATATACAAACTAGTGGCACTATGTGTAAGTGTATAATATTGTACCTATGATTTATGTTTGGCACAAAATAATTCTCGAAAGTCTTGCTGAAAAAGAAAGAAAGAAAATTGATATTTGTCAAAATCGTTGAAAATTGATCTTTCAACTTGTGAAAAATGATTTATTGTCCTATCCATTGGGTTATTATAACAAATACACAACTCAAGGGATAACTTCAAGACCTATGCGTCTACTAATTAATTAATTTGGAAGGTTCCGGGTTGAGAAATATAAAATGTTCCTGAACATTCCAAGGCTTATTTAATTTCCTTCACAAAACTTTGTTCTTCAGCAAAATTATTTTTGAATATTTAAACATTTGTACAGATAATATAATCAGTGTTGAAGCTGTCAAGGTCCTAGGGTAGGTGCCTCTATTTCACATGCACACACTGATATGGAATAGCAAAAAGGCCATTTACCATTCGTCACCAACACCGTCCCATAGAAACATTTCATGTCTATGCAAAATTTGGGGATTTTAAAATATAAAAATGGTATGAAAATGATTTATATAATTTTATACAATTAATATGTTTTTTTTACTTGTGATGTCTTGGTGTGAAATATATAAAATTTATGTTTTAATTAAATTTGTGCAAATATCATGATGTAATTTAAGATTTTTATGTATTAAACATAAACATTTATATATATGTCATTTAAAAATCCATCAAATAACCTTCAAACTGCCAGTCCTTTGCTGGTTATTTCATGAAAACTTCTGGCTCTTTGAGACAAGTTTTTAAAAATCAAGTTTCATCAACTAGTACCCAATTTTGAGCACTTCCCTATTTCACTCAAATTGGGGATGAAATAGGGATTGGAGGGTCAAACTAAGGCCTAAAGACAAGGTGACTTTAAAGATAACTTTATTGCATATAAAGTAATTTGACCATTCTTTTGTGATGCATTCTATTGCTATTGCATTTGAATATAAATCAGTCATAGAGCCCCATTAATATCTCAAGTTTTACTTAGGGTTGGGATGATGTACAAGGTGTTGTAAGTTGTAACAATCTACAATGACCAACTTTGACTTGATGCTATAACAATGCATCCATTCCTAATTTCTAAAAACAAAACCCTTCTTCTTGTAAGTAACCCATTGTGTTTTTTGAAAGGATTAATCCCTAAATGTCCTGACAAAAGAAAATACACTGAAAAGCTTACCAGATTAGTCTGCCTTGATCCATGATTCAGTTTGTATTTTAAAATATTGAGACAAAAAAACAGATCGTCTTTCTACTAACAACTAGAATTTATTTTTTATTATCATTAATTGATTTCCACCTGCTCTAGCTTATGACAATAGATTTCAGAAACTGGCCATAATAGTCCTTCCTTTGATCTATTGTTCAGAATGCCTAGCTTGTGATGCAATCAAATCACCTTGGCATCACTTGATGTACGTAAAGATTGAAAGTATTTCAATAAAGAAAAGTTGTGACCTATTGGGGAACAAACTGTATGCAACCCATGTGTGAAAGTACTAAGGACAATCTTATAAGCAAATGTAACCTAATCTAGGCAAGAAAGTAATAGCAAGTAGTGTTTTTTTTTCATTTTTGTGATGGGGCATGGATGGTGATCATCTCACAAGAGATTTAACATGAGTGGTGATGATCCCACAGGAAGCTTTAGTTTTAATGCACAAAAGATTGGAGGAAACTGTCAAAGCAGTAGAAAACGAGCAGAAAAACTTCTCTAGTTAGTAGAAATCTAGCCAAAATTTCTTTGTTACTGGATGCAACTTGGCACCCAAGAGCAGTGTCTGGCAAATTAGAGCTAACAACTCCTGTTGTGGTGGGTGGGTTTAGGGTTAATGAGGATGTTACGATTTCTTTTGCAAGGTGCACAAGAAGGTTTCACTTTAGACAATGTAACTAGAGGCAAACTATAGACCAAAGCTTCAAGCAAACATAAGGACTAGGTTGGGCCTTCTTGTTGCCATAGGTTTGGAAGATAGTTGGATGTTTCAAGTTTCAAGCATTAGGATAATTAGAGGAAAAATGATGGGACTTTAAGCAAGAGAGCAACTATTGGCCATTGTAACGGAGGGACTGATGTAGGTAATGATGTCCCCCTCCATTACTGAATTATATCACTCCAAACTTCTTTAGGTACTTGAGGGACATCAGAGCGACTGATGATACAAGCCAGTTTCCAGATCTCGCCAGAATCCATGTCCAGCGGGCATTCATTAGACCACTTCATCCAAGCAATGGAATAAGTGATCCCATATGAAGCTTGATAAGGAGCTTTATCCCATCTGTTGCTGGAGAATATAGGGAACCAAAGGTGGACTGTTCTACTTCATGACAGACAGAGTTGTTCATGTCCTGAATGGCAAGACATCTGGGAGGGGAGGAGACACAATATTCTCTTGAGTTTTGGATGCCTTGTCTATCTGTAGGTGAGCGAGCTATTTGGTACTCCTTACAAAGGTTAGTGTAGCCGATAGAATTTAGAGATGCAGAGGGTTCAGCAAAAGGGGAATCCAATTTTTTTGCAAGGTCATGAATTTGTGTTGTTAGAGAGCCGGGTTGCATCATCATGTGTGCACCTCGCAATCTGATTTCTTGGCTGTTTGACAAATTGTATTTTGCCAATGAGCACCAACTCTGAATGAGGCCATTACCAGGGATTTGCTTTCCAATTTTGTGATGTAGCTGCACAAGTGATCATAGACAAGAGGAATTAGCCAAATTCACAGAAGAAAGTAGAAAATTTTGAGAATCCTGCTATATTTTGGCAACCTATTGTCTAAATATGGTGATTTCAGAAAAATTAAATTCCTTGAAATATGGAAACTTTGGTGTATTTGTTCCACAAAAATTCTTTGTATGAAACACTGGATTATTATTTTTATGTCATAGTGTGGCAAAAATTCACCCAAAAAATTACCGGATTACATGCCAACCAAGGGCTTACTGTTAACAGTCTACAATTTACTATTTTGACCCCAAAGCCCTCCACTAATATATGATGGGATATCTAAACAAATTGAATTCTGGTAGTGTCATAGCAAGGTCAACTTTTCCAAAGTAGCATGAGTGAGTGCCCTAAATGACCACTAATTTGGGTTGAAAATGTAAACTCATAACATTATGTATGAACAAAAGAATGATGGAGGTACGTGTCTAGACCAATTGAGTGAATGAAGACAATCATAGACTCCATTATTCAAATCTTAGTTATTTCAAATGTATGCATGCATCTCCCATGCAACCTATTGTAAGTAGTCTCGTACACAGTTTGAGAGAGTCATGAACTGAGTGTACACATCAAGAGCATGCAACATGTAATGCATGTGGGAAGAACAATTTTCAAAAGACACTTTGTATCAATTTATTCAAAATTTACTCCGTAGGCTCTAGCTACTCAAGTGTGTTATATATCCAACACATAGACTTTCATCTCCATTTTCTTTATAAAATGCTGAACAGATCACATGATTTTGAATTGGGGCATTGACATTTTCCTTCAACCAAGCCTACTGCAAAACACTCTCTCTACTGTTTTGTGACAGTAGAACCTTTTCTGTGATCAAATAGGTTGAAAATATCAGCACTCGGAGAAAAAGAGCATTTGCCAACAGAGCTCGGAGAAATATTGCACATGTCCATTTTTCTCTCATCATGGCTTGGAGAAAAAGGGCATATATCCACTTTTCAATTTGATGATTTGACCAAAGTTCCTTGTGCTTGCCATTGTATGTATTCTCATCAACCGATCCAAGGATCCCAGCCTTTCTCCCGTGCTTGAGTGAGATGGGTTTTGGTGGGAGCCAGGGACTTTTGAGCATGCTTGGTGGTAATGTAACTGTCGGCAAGCCCCACACCAAGTACCCTCCCCATTTATAAACCTCAGCAGGCAAGCCTTCTTCTGGTTTCATCCTCAACATCGCAGAGCGGATCGCAGTTGCTGAGTCACTGCCTCGGCTCATCTCTTCATAAAATTTTTGCATCAGCTCTGAGCTTGCCTCATCATCCAAACTCCATTGAGATGCCACCACGCATGGCACTCCTGCCACCAGAAAGGCTCGCGGTAGGCCCACGACGCCCTCGGTTTTCAGCACCTGGAAATTACATCACAGATGCACAATTGTTGGTAATTGCACTTGAATGTTACTAGGAAATGTGAAGAGATTGAGCTCCCGCATGTACTTACGCATCCTTTGGCAGTGTTGCAAGCACTCAAAACCACCATACAAGACCGCCATTCAAACCCAAGCTTCACTATGTTTTCAGATCGCAATATGCCGCCCTCTTTGTCTTTCTTTTCTGATGTTGATCCACCTCTTACACAACCTACGCCCAACATCTCAAATTTGCTGAGTGTGTCATCGAATGTCTGATCTTCCTCAAGCTCATCACTCTCAACAAGTTCCTCATCGCGTTGGTGGAAAGAAGATTGTGACAATGAATCTGCACACCACAAATATTTGACAATGTGACGATAAATTAATCAGGTGGTCTTGAGTTTGGATGGCGATTTGAAAAAAACCATTTAGATTAGTGGAACTGAGTACCAGAGTGTGTGTTAAACTTCATTGGTTGAGGATCCTTATACTTAATTTTGGAATTTGCCAGCCACAAAGATCCAGATCTGTTTTCCTGGTCTACAAGACCATGAGCCGCTATGTGAACAAATCCTTGAACCGTATCAACAGGTAAGTTTGCAAAGTTAAGGAGGTTGTCGATCGAAGCTTCTGGTCCAGTAATAACCTTCACACAACCATCTTTGAAGAATTTGGATATCTTGGTAACTTCATCAAATGTGTGCACCAGTCTCTTCTTAACTTGTCTATAAGCAGGATCTCCAAGGGCAACTGATGGTTCAACTCGCTTTGAGGCTTGGGCCATGGATTTGAACCGCTCATTGCATTGCCCAAGGACCCGAAGTGCAGGGGTGAAGGAGATTGTATGATTCTCAATGAGATACCTGCCGGTTTGACCGTCAAGCAGTATTGAGAATGGGACATTTGTCAAAACCTAATAAAAGCAAGAACACAGTCCAGTATCAGAACTAGTGCCAGTTATCAGCAATCGCATCGCATTAATCAATTTCATAAATAAGCACATAACAGCTCTGAAATGATTAGTGATTAGGCTACTTCCAGCATCAACTTTTAATTACCTACATCATCAAGTGCAAAGATAAGCTTGTCTTCAGGTTTCATGCCATCGAGCAAGTCAGAAATGGGTCTGATGAAAATGTTGTAAAGGTTCTCCAGATCGGTCTGAATGGTCTCAGCCTGCGAAGATTGGGAGCCGGACATATATGCATGGATCCTCTTCAGGGAAGCTTGTAAATCTTGTGGGTCCCCAACTTCAATGGTGCGCACGTCCACTTCCCCATCCTGAGTAAATTATTCAACATGTGATGAGGCACATTAGCCCTTTAATGCACACAAGCTACCTAATTCTGCCACTCTATGACTCCATCAACAAAATTGATATAATTCTAAAATGGTTGGGTCACTTCATGATCAACTCGGTGGATATTGTCAGTAAGCAACTTGAAATGATGAGCTGTTGAATCCATTACGATCCATCATTCTCAATGCGAGATCATGTGATGGTGTGAAATCGCACCTTGCTGATGACATAGGCAAAGACTTGGACAACGTATCCTCCTTCCATATAAGTGTCATAAACGTACTCCACGAAGACCGTATCTTCACCGCAACCAAGTTGAGCTGCTCTGAGGATTTTCCACGATTTCTGAGATGTACAACACACCCATGTGAGAAGCACTCAATCACAAAATCAAGTTTGGGACCAAATTATAACATCCACAACATGGACAGCACAATATAGAATCCTTGATAGACAAATAATAACCTGATCAGTGAAGTCGAAGTTGACCAATTTGTTTATCTCCAGTGTCTCATCTTGGTGCAATTTGTTAGCTACAACAAATTGATTAATGAGGATACGCGATCGTCCTCTTTCAGCCCAAAGCAGGCCCTTCAGGATAGTGGGACCTTTAGGATCCAATTCATGGCGCCATTGGTATCTGAACTCATCGACAATTCTCATATAGTCAAGTGTTTTCCGAAAGCTTTCAGGAAGTGCATTGTAAGCTCTCCGCATGCCTATTACCTGACGTATATCACCGACTGCGAATCCTATACAGAACAAGAATTGCAAGCTTGTGTTTCGTATCTTCGAACTTTCAGCCCTTTCCCAAACAACTTCATTGAAGCTCAAGTGGCCATCTTTTGGAGCGTCAAAAGGAATAGCAAAATCCATCTTCAAGCTCTTTAGAAGGTAATCGGCTGACTGCTGGACTTCCACCAAGAAATCTGTTGTGACCCAAAAGAGACAGCAACACTGTAAATCACCTCGATGATTTCATTGTCCAAAACCCTAAACATCAAATGAATATGATTTGCTAGTGATTAACAAATTTATAGAATCAATAAAATCTTTTATTAGTCATGGTTGCCAGGTTTTCTACTTACCCTCCACGAACGTCAGAACAAACTGATCAATGAGCCACTGTAGATCCACGCGCCTAGCACCACTCTGGATGAGCCTAGACATTTGCACCGCCTTTGTCCACTCACGATTTAGTTTCGACTGATTGAAGCCTTGATCAACCGCGTAACATACTCCACCTGGTTCCAAAGTGAGAGAGTGGAGGTGCAAGTGATGAGGACTGGCGCATTTCCGTTCCTGCTGCACCCTAATTTTAGAGTTGTTACTTTGGAGAGCTTCATGAAGATCGTCTAAGAATTTGGGAATGAGAAATAGGAACTCCTGCAGTCGATCATATAACTGAATGGCCTTCTCAAAATGTGCATCCCCCAAACCTGTGATAATCCTCAATTGTTTGTCGTCTCCACATGTCGTTGCTAAGTCCAGAGCTTCTTGGAAATGTTCGATCGCAGTGTTCAAGTGACAGTCCCTGTACACTTTTAATCCTTGTGCTGCATTGTCGCATTTCTTCAAATTGGGATCCTTGAAGGTAACGGCATTTATGTAGCAATAGCCTAACTCTGTGTGGCAATCAATCTCGTCCCTCCTAGTCGGCTGCAATGTGTAAACCGATTGGCTCAATAGTTGAAGGCTCTTTCTGAAAGCACCGATCGCCTCGTCATACTTGTCCGAAATCGGACCAAAATACGTGTCAGAAATTTGACCAGGATGCCGCTCCTTGTGCACATAAAGATCCCATATAAGTTGGCGTCCACGCAATCGCTCCATTCTGGATTGAATCAATGCATCCGGGGACCCTAGTTTACTGGATGGCCACCTTGAAGAATCAACCGCCATAAATAGCTGTGTGGCTCTTTCGGCATGAGGAGCTTGTTTGGTCGGCTCTTCGAGGCCATATGGAGAGTCTCTCCAGATTTGACTCCCCCTTGTTCGGTCATGGAGAATCTTGGCCAGGACAAAATTCAAGTGAGCTAGTTCAGTGGTAATTGTGCTGGATGCATGATCTGGGAATTCCAATTTCAATTTCGTTAATTTATTTTCCACATCCAATAGCAACTGTTCTGCCTTGTTTGGATCTGAAAAGATGCAGAACTTTGCTTCGCAGCGCAGTATGTTGCATTCAAATATCTTTTTTTGAAGCATACAACCTTCAAGCTGTGCTATTTCTTTCTGTGCTATTTCATCGAGCACATTGACCAGGTAAGATTCTTCAACATCCTGGATTTTCCACCGTATCTTTGATTCCTGATCTACATCCGCAAGATTGATCCACACCCATTTCTCCCTCGTCCACTTCACTAGTTCTGACAAGCACTGTTGGGAGATTCCAAACAAATGCTGCAAATTGAAACAGAACGCAACTCTCATATCACCTTCACCTGATTTCATGCTACTCCGCCTCCCCCACTCGTTAGTCATTATCTGGAGCCATTCAAAACCTTGCGCTTCTTTGTTCTGCACTGCGACCACATTGAATGCTTTTGCCCTTACGTATAGGCTAAGTAGACGACGACATTGGTCTCCATTAGCTTTTCTATCAATTGTGTGACTCCACTCAAACAAGACCATCCTGCGATGCCAAACAATTACATAGTAGAGCTGGCCTAAGTTTTCGTCACCTTCACTCCCATCGGTATCCTCTTGGTTCAGTTGTTGCAACATCAGGTCATATATTGCAACACATTTAGGGTAGTTTTTGAGCCAGACCTGGTATATATGCACCAAAGGAATGCATACCCACAGTAGAAGCCATGTCCGGATGCGTGTCCAAAGGCCATTTTCCATACTCCCTAAAATGCGCAGACACTCTCCGTAAAATTGGCACGCCTTTTTCCAGTCGCTTCTCCTCACCGCACTGCCTGCTTCCTCACTGAATACCTTAAATTGTCCTTTCAGGTCGCCTAGATGTTCAGGTATGGCAGTCAAGTGTCTTTCTAGCAATTCGTATTCACGGGAGCATGTCCGGTACACAAGATGGCCCTGCCTCACATATAACGGGCACTGATTCTTAATCTTCATTTCTTTTCTTTTATTTATGCGGTGGATGTTCTGTAGTTCAGCACAAATAAGGTACCTTTCAGGCGCTCAGAATTCTGCAGAATAAGGCATAAAATTGGTACTAGTTATTTGGACTTACCCATTGCCAATCAAGATTGAAATAAGTCTTGAGATTGGTGGCCATCAACAACACATAATCGGCGTCATCTGGACCCGGTGGCTCGACCCCAAACAATCCAGCTGCGTGACGATTAGCGCGCCTTTTGTGCAATGGTTGCAAACCCTCTTCGTTCTCAAAGCAGGATATTAGCAAATCCTGATCTCCGATACAGCAACCATGTGCCTCAAGGATTTCCAAGAAGCGCTTGGGATCATGTAGCCTAAGCTCCTCTAGCTCATCCAGTTCCGAATTGTTCCAAAGACATTCAACGTCTTCTCCATGGAGCGGCGGTGTCCACCATCCATCATGTGATGGAAATGAGTCGACATCGACTACAGTGCATTTCCCCTCGCCTGGGAGTTTGTATGTTGTAGAAAGCTGAGTGAGCAGTTAAAAAGGCACAATTGCTTAAATGCAATGACAACTTTTCAGAGAGTTCAACGATGTGCAAATTCACCAGTTCCGTAACTAATATAAACAGAACAGCGCAAGAGTGGGGAGGCAGATGCAAGAATAGATTTTGGATAAGTACCTTCGGGACTCCTGGTGGGAGCGGTGTAATACCTCGTGATGCAGTGCTCGCTTGCCCTGTGGACGTTGTCTCCTGTGATACAAGACCATCCATGTCGTCACAAGCCCTTCACATATGGCACCAGTTATCTTCTACAATGCAGTTGTCTGGGTCTGAATACAGCATGAGTAAACTCGGAACACAGACTGTGATCCCAATGGAACAAAACAAGGCATCAGAAACACGCTAGTCCTGCCAATAGACGTTGTACATCTACCTACTGTGTCCACACTCTGAACAACAAAAAAAATAAGTTCCATCTAACCAGTCTAAACACTTTCACCAAAGAAACCAGTTCACATAAATGCGAAACGAGTTCTAATAAGGTAAAACTTCCAAACGTTGGATCCAATGCAATGGTCCAGGGGCAGGACCCAATAAAGCTTCCCTTCCCACCTACCCAAACTGGAACAACCCGAACAGACGCAATACCGACCTAAAGCTTTGATTTTCTGCACAAATATCCTGCCTTCCAGGTAGCTAGCTGAACAGAGTACAAGAGCAGCCGTAGGCATTGCATTGGATCCGTATGACACAACAAACCACCTCTAACCATGCAGCAGAAATTCAAACTGACTAATCACATAGCGTCTTGTGCTTCGGCAGTGACAGACCCTCAGACTGTCACACAGGACTTTAGGTCACCTGGTTTGTGTTTGGTTTTAAATGACGTTGTTCGTACCGGGAACTGTAGCATTGCACACTCCCATACCCACTGCATGGCGATGATTGTAATATTGTGCTCGGTCTTGTCGTTTGGGAAACATGGGCGATGGAAAGATTCCGCCAAGACAGTGCCCTTCATCTAACAAGATGTAGGTGGGGCATGTTTGAGGACTTGCGTGTGCATTGGGTGCCCATGAATGGAAACTAATTGCATCCAAGCGTCTAATTTTCTAAAATTATTTTGCAGTGATGAATTTCATTTACATTTTCTTCAAAACCATCAGGAAAATCATTACCTTGGTTTTTTTTCTTTTAAGTTGGGGAGGGAGGTTTTTTTCCGAAGTTTTAGGCGATAAACTCGCTGGGTTGCACCTGAAGGCTTTTAGGAAAGTAGGGTTGCTGATGTCTTCTGACGAGGTAAAATTTTAGGAGTGCAGTTTCACGAACTTCAGTACCAATAACCTTCTTAAGTTAAGGGCGCCCCTCCTAAGCTAAGGGTGCCCCGTGGCCTTAGCTTTCTAAAGAATCCAATTTGCGTGTAACGAAAAGGACATGACATAACATGAATAATACTTGCTTATTAGTGGAAGTAGGCCTGAGAGCTCAAAACGCGATCTGAAATTTCAGAGAGCCACGTGGCATAATTTGATGGGCTGGGGGGTCTAAGTCCAAATTTAAGATTTTGCAGGTTAAATATATGCACTAAGAGGCCTCAATCAGGGGTTTGGATGAACTAGCACCTGCAGTGGTACTGTGGCAAAAACATTTTATAAACATTATAAATACATGCCTTGGATGAAGAAGCACCAGCATTGGTACCATGGTAAAAATAGAAAAATTCACCTAAACTGTTTCTAAATATTACAAATATCCCATGATTAGACAAAATCAGGGTCTCTGATTCCAAACCTAACATGTCTTGGGTTTAATTTGGCCACTGAGCTGCCTCACTGAAGAAACTGAAGGTGACCAATCAGTCATCAGTGTAGGTGCCACAAGTTGGCCAGGGTGAACCAGCACCCATGTTGGTACCTTGACCTTTTTGAATGAGGCCTCTTAGTGGCCATATTAAGCCCCAAAAAATGTTAAATCTGAACTCAGACACCCTGATTTAGTCTAAGCATGGGATATTTGTAATGTTTAGAAATAATTGAAATGGACTAGCTTGGGTTCACCCAAAGGCTCTCAAGTCACTGTGCCCTTGTTGGCTGATTGAATATCATTGAAACTACTTAATTGCTAGATGGGAATTTGAAAAAGTTTCTCAGAGTCCACAATTTTTTTTATAAAAACAATCAAGGCATTGAGGCTAGTGTTGCCCTGTTATTGGGGAATTGTTTTTTAATAAATATGTTGGGCACTTATAAAGGGCACAATGACAGACTATTGCAACCTACATGCCGGTTCTCAGTTCTCACTAGCAGCAATATTTATTTTGGGAAAAAAATAAGGTGAGCTAGAGTTGCACAAGAAGTCCAAGCTTGATGGACCATATAATTCATAGGGCTCTTGTAAAAACCCCCTCCGATCTCATTTGTATCGTTGAATCCATCAGAGACATGTCTGTGCACAACAGTTGCAGAAAGCGTCCAGGTGCTGAAGAAGACTTATGTATGCCAGTGATTTTGCAGCTGCTGCTGGCTTGTTTATCCCCACCCATGTAGTAGGCTAAGTAGTATTCAGTTTTCTGGGCAGCTCGGTCTACAACCTTAGAGAACAACAGTCTGTTAAGATTCTGTAAATAATCCAACTGTTCCAAATTAGTATTGTTCTTTTTTCCAAGTCTCATACTGTGACTAGCAATCATTCCGTGTGTTTGTAGTTGCCGGAAACAACAGGCTATGTGAAGTCCTCACCTCTTTTTAATAGGTAATGAACTAGGTTATATTGCAAAGGAAGAGTGTAATATCATCATCCGCTCTGTCTGTGTCGACTCTCTCTACTGACCCAAGCTAATGAACTAGGTAATATTGCAGAGGAAGAGTGTAATATCATCATTCGATCTGTCCGTGTCGACTCTCTCTACTGACCCAAGCTGATGAACTAGGTGATATTGCAGAGCAAGAGTGTAATATCATCATTCGCTCTGTCTGTGTCGACTCTCTCTACTGACCCAAGCTGACAACGTTTAGGTTAGTGCTGCAGGAGCAGTACTACTCTACTTGAGAGAGAGACGGACGTAGTCAATAAAAGACGGTGTTAGCCCAACCTCCATCCAGGTCCCAGAAGGGACCAACTAGTTTGAAAGAGACCCAGAAAAATAATAGCTGGACTTGTGAGGCACCCCCAACTAATTAATATGAAACAGATTAAGTACTACCCCCATAAATGTAAAGATGATCTAAAGTGTAAGAATAAAAATTACACATTTAAGTTGCCTCCAACCACACGTCATTACACATAGGGGAGGCACTTCTGTGAATGCATTTTCACCTTCGTGAATCAACAGCGGAGCCCAAGGTCTACGGCGAAAGGCATTGATAGCAGTGCTACCACTAGATCTGAGGTGGGTTTATTATAAGGACAGCCCATATGAATTCAAATGAATGTTGTAATCACCTTACAACAACCCCCAGCCCTAGTAATATTACATGCAATGTCCCTAGTCTCAGGAGAGATTATGAGAAACTTCCAGAGCCGGTAACTGTAGTTGTGGAGGTCCCCCAAAGTATAGTATGATGTCTTCAGCGGAGGTTTTTACGAATTTGGAAGCGACGTTCAGTGGTGCTTTGAAAGCTATAGCTCATCGCTTCGTTGTGTGCATGTAATTGCCCACGTCTAAGTTGTTTGGTCTAATCCTGTAACAAGAGCACGGATTTCTCTTGTAGCTAGCTTGTAGCGGACATGGGTGTCAAGAAATGGGAAGAGTATTTGTGGAAGGATTTGAGCATAGTCCCTGTCCCTGACCTCAAAGCCGGTTCAATCAAACTGCTGGACATCTTCGCTCAGAATGGCGCATCGTTTCGTAAACGCGCAATGGTCCGCATTGGATCCATGATTTCACTCGGGGACAAGACAGTGGACGGGTGGCTTGATAAGCGCGAGGAGTTGTCACAGGGTCTGCGGTCTCTCAGCACGGACTCAGTTGCCGAGCCCTTCGTCAGAGCTTATGAAGGCCATGATCGGACATTCGAGGGTAGCACGAGCAGCAAATTCTTGGCTTCTCTCTTCCGGCTCGCTAAGCTTAACCTTGGTGAATCTCAAAAACTCAAAATCGAGTTGCGTAGTCCGTTATACTACAGGTACGAAGAAGATGCACTCACTGAACTGATTGAGTGTTCCGACTGGAAACCGGACGTTGGAAAGATCAACAAGGTGGAGCGGAAGGGTGCATCTTGGTGAGTTTCCCCGTTCTTTGTTTTATGCACTCAGTTGATCTTGTTGTATGTCCACTATTAGATGTTTGTTTACTCTTTCTTGACGCATTCTTTGCATGTTGTGATTGCAGTTGGGGCCAGGACAACCTACTGGAGCTCTGGATCATTACAGAGCTAAAGTACGCAGGCTCAATCGGCTACACTACTACCAGAAGCTCCAACGTGGGTGCTAATGTGCATATGCCCGGTGCCGAATTGGTCGCCGGTGTTATTTTCGCCGGCTCGTTGGATTTTTCAATTTCCAGTGTTGACAGCAGACCGGCCACAAATCCAACAAATGACGACATCCTATATGGGTTCAAAGCAGTTCGGGTCAAGTTCGACAAGGACGGCGAATATATCAGCAGGAAAGGCCAAGACAACATGGGTAGGGCAATGCCTACTGTGCGGGGAGACGATGCGGAGTTCAACCCCGACGAAGATCCAGAGTACCACATGGGAGGTTTCTTTTTCGAAAACTCAGGCGATGATGAGGGCACTAGCAGTGGCGACCTCGAATGCCTTCCACAGTTCCTCATTGAAGATGAAAATGAAGATCAGCGAACCTAAAGTAAGTAAGCTAATCGACTATGGTTTCTAGAACCCATTAGGGCTTGTGGATTGGGCTTTAATTAGAGCGGAATCTAAGAGCAACAACTCTGCTGGATTGATTTCTTGTGTCTTAAGGGTGGGCACATGGATAAGTGTGCATATCTTTTGTACACTGAAGCCATTCTCACACCCCTGTCTCCTACGCTCTTTTGAAGATCCACATCCATCACATTTGTGTATACTAGTCTCAAACTCCAACTGGTTGCCTTAATTGAAGTTGGATCATTTTGCAACAGTAATGCAACTGGTTGAGACAATTGCAAAATGCAACCCCAGAATGACCCCAGAGTCATTTTGCAATTGTCTCAATAATCTTCTTACATAGATTTCAACTGGCAAGCTGAGTTTATTGTACGTTTCAAATGCTATCGTTTGTTGAATTATTGCAATTGCATCCAGAGCATGCAAAGTGTGATGTTATCAAAGCAAAAGAGACACGAAGAAAGCACGAAATTCCACTAAGAAGAAGAAGAAAAAGCTTTGCTTGTGGCACTGCAATCTCTACCATCTACCTTTCAGCATCTTTTATTGTTGTTTTCTTGTGCATAGCGACAACAGAGACTTGGCCACTAAGCAAAAGATATAAC
>Ga0209208_10003886_pt1 | contig 21350 bp, 22 predicted proteins | sample S1TSphfallax_3_FD_187694 | JGI IMG/M metagenome (GOLD analysis project Ga0209208, IMG submission 187694) | Host-associated microbial communities from peat moss isolated from Minnesota, USA - S1T2_Fd - Sphagnum fallax MG (SPAdes) (version 2) | ecosystem: Host-associated > Plants > Peat moss >...
CGATGAAATCCAATTTCACTTCGACATTCATAATCTTCGTCCTTCTCGCGAGAGGGCTTTCGCGCCGCACTCCATCCCAGCGCCGCAGTTCAGCACGACTTGAAAAGCCAAGCTTTTGGAGCGCGTTGCCAACATGGAATTTCACCGCGTCGACGCTCACACCCAGTCGCGCTGCGATGGTGGGATTGCTTAGACCGTGGCGCACGGCTTCTGCGACCCGCCATTCAGCCGGGGTCAGCAGATCGTCGTGGGGCGGTCTCCCTGGGCTTCGGTGCGTGCGCATGGGGAGTGTTTACAGGTGAGTGACCTTAATTACCCTACCCGAAAGGTCTGACCCCAAGCCGCTTGGCCCTGCGCAATGTCGTACTTGGCTCGGCGCTCACCCGCAGTGCGCGACCCGAAACTCGCCCTTCGCCGCTCACCCCGAACGGCGCGTTTCTGGCGGACATCCCATTTCAGCTCTGGGCGCAAAAGCCGCCAATTGACATGCGCTAGCGGTTTTGCGGAGTTCTTGCTAACTGGCTGTGACCTGGCCCCCTGAATTTCCGCCAAAACTGAGTAGAGTCCGGCCTATACAATGGACGGACGATGAAGTGGGGAAGGTCCACCTCTACAGAAGACCCAAGCGAAAAATCCGCGGTGCGGAGGGCGCGTGGTACGGAGCCGAGCGCCTTCTTGATCCGCGACGCGGCGTGAGCAGGGGGGCGGATATAATCTTGTGTTGCCGACAGCGACCGACCTAATTTTTGCTCCTCCGCAGCGGGAGATGATAAATGCCGTGCTTGGTGAGCTGGACCTGAAAGTCGACTGTGAAGGCCAGCATCGGACAGCCTATAGCCTTCGTCACACTGATATCTACTTCCGGCTTATGGTGGGAGCGGATGTCTATCAGATTGCGAAGACCTGCCGCAGAACCGTTGAGATGATTGACGAGTTTTAAACCGCTCATATTAAGAATACACTCAACACCGCTGCAATCAATGTTTGAAAATTCAAAGGCCATGAACAGAATAAGCGGGGCGGCATGAACGCCGGTGAAGATGAATAAGTACCTGTTACAGAGAACTTGGCAAACGCAACGCTGCTGGCTATAAACTAAGGCTAAGCCCCTGTGGTGGAACTGGTAGACGCGCCGGACTCAAAATCCGGTTCCGAGAGGAGTGTCGGTTCGATTCCGACCGGGGGCACCATCCACAAAATTGATCGATGCCCTGCGCGACCGGCTCCCACATAGCAGGTCGAACGGGTGAGCGCCGATCTAGGCGGTGACCTGACCCTCTGAAACTCCTCCAAAAATGAGTAGAGTCCGCCCTGCGGCCGGTTCCCCGCGAAGGCGCCCACTCAGTTTGCACACCTGCTGTTCGCCACGAGGAACTGAGGAGGGGCGGCTGTGATCAATCACAGCTATGGCTGCTTCCGCATCGATGCCGTGAATATTCACCTCACGCAGGAAAACCGGCTTGGCGCTGTTCCCGACCAGGACGCCAAGGACGGGGGGCCTCTAGGTCGGTGGCGACAGTCTGGTCTTTGGCAGCGTCAGTCATGCGTCACACTACCATCGCCCCAAGCGGCAATGGCAGGGTTCTTGATTGATAAAGCGGGGGGATATCAATCATTTTATGTTGTTTTTTGATCGATAAGTAATGATCATATCAATCATGGGGTGGAACTGGCAGCAGGAAGATTGGCCGCAATTCACGTGGGATCGGCAGAAGCTCGCACGGGCTGAAACGCTGTTCGCCGAAGGGGCGGGCGTCGCCATCGGCGCTGCAAAACACCTCACCAAAGTCGAACGCCAGAACCTCGTCGTTGATCTGATGAGCCACGAGGCAGTCGATACTTCGGCGATTGAAGGTGAACCCCTCGACCGCGATAGCGTACAATCCTCGATCCGCAAGCATCTGGGCCTGGCCGGCGCCGGTGAGCATCGTCGCGCCAAACCCGCCGAGGCCGGAATCGCCGAGATGATGGTCGATCTCTGTGAACAGGTTGACGCGCCACTCACCGAGGCGACGCTGCACCGCTGGCACCGGCTCATCACCAATGGCAGGACCGACCTTGCCGATATTGGCCGTTACCGCAGCGGCGGCGATCCGATGCAGATCGTCTCCGGTCCTATCGGTCAGCCAAGGGTTCATTTCGAAGCGCCGCCGGCGGTTCAGGTTCAAGAAGACATGGTGCGGTTCTGGTCTTGGCTCGACCAGACGGGTTTGCGCGGCGAAAACCCTCTGCTGCCGCTCGCGCGCGCTGGCATTGCGCACATCTGGTTTGAAAGCATCCATCCCTATGAGGATGGAAATGGCCGCGTCGGCCGAGCCATCAGTGAGAAGCTTCTTGCGCAGGGACTTCGGACACCGACGATCACCACAATGGCGGGCACGTTGCTCCTGCATCGCAAAGCCTATTACGCGGCGCTCGAGCGCGGCCATGCCGATCTGGACATCACCGACTGGCTGATTTGGTTCGCCGCCAAGGCCATTGAGGCGCAGCGCCGTACGCTGCAACAGGTCGAGTTCGTCCTGGCAAAAACGCGGCTCATGGATGGCCTGCGCGGCCAGCTTAACGACCGCCAGGAAAAGGCCCTGCTGCGTATGTTTGAGGCTGGTCCTGGCGGCTTCATCGGCGGCCTCAGCGCCGGCAACTATATGCGTATCACGGGTGCGCCGCCCGCCACCGCCACCCGCGACCTTGGCGGCCTCGTCGCCCAAGGGGCGCTCCTGCGAAGCGGCGAGCGGAAATCGACGCGCTACCGCCTCAACATCGATATCGAGGAGGTTCGGCCGCTGGAAGTCTCGGACATTATCTAGCGGCGCCGCAGCTTAGACTTCGCCTCCGGCGTGCGTCGGTGCGCCTTCCGCCCCGTTTTGGTCCCTGAAACAGCTTTGACGAGGCGTCGGTGGACGAACGACGCGACAGATTTTGCCTGGCCCTGGTCTCCGATGCGGATTCCGATGATGCCGCCCGTCTATTCCGAGGCGCCCGGCCCGTAGGGGTTCAGCCGAGCATCCAGTTTTAATGACCTTATCTAACTTTATCAGATTTCGATAATATTGAGAAAGGTCGGTTGATATCGAGGCAGCGGTGGCTAACAGCCTTGTCGGTTAGATAGCTGGGGCAGCCTACCATGGTTATGCCCGAACAAAACACATTCGGCGGGCCATGCGGCAGGTATGGCCATTGATCGGGGTCCCCACTCATTGGACTCTTATGAGGTCCGTACGAATGCCCATTTGGTTCGTCCGTCGAAACAATCGAGCATCGTGATGTTGCTCAAGACGGCCGGTTGGCTAAGTCTCTCCGCTCAAGATCCCATCGAAGGAACTTCGAGATGACACCGATTGATCGTCGCGCGGCTCTTCTCGCGGCGCTGACGCCGCTGGCCGGCGCTCTTCTCAGCAAGCCGGCGCGCGCCGCGCCGACCGCGCCAGGCCACGATATGAGCATGGCGCCCGCGTCGTGGACTCGGCACGACGAGATCGCCATGCTGGTTTATCCGCGGATGACGGCGCTCGATCTCATCGGGCCGCAATACATGTTTGCTTCCCTGCTGGGGGCGAAAGTTCATCTGGTCGCCAAGACCCGCGAGCCGGTGACCAGCGACACGGGAGTGACCATCACGCCGACCGCCACTTTCTCGGAAACGCCCCAGGACCTCACCGTTCTGTTCGCGCCTGGCGGCACGCAGGGAACGCTCGCGGCGCTGGAAGACGCCGAAACCCGGGCCTTCATGGCTGATCGCGGATCGAGGGCGAAATATGTCACCTCCGTGTGCACGGGATCATTGATCCTGGGGGCGGCCGGTCTTCTCAAGGGCTATCGCGCCACTTCGCACTGGGCTGCCCGCGAGGCCTTGGCCGACTTCGGCGCGATCCCCACGGATAAACGGGTAGTCCGAGACCGCAACCGGATCACCGGCGCCGGCGTCACCGCCGGCCTCGATTTCGGCCTAACCATGGTCGCCGAGCTTCGCGATGCGAATTACGCCCAGAGCCTGCAACTCATCTGCGAATACGATCCGCATCCGCCGTTCAACGCGGGCTCGCTCCACGCAGCCCCTCCCGAGGTGCGGGCCATGGTGCAGGGCATGTTCGCGCCTTTCGCCGACCAGATAGGCGCCGCCGCCAAAACCGCTATGTCGTGAGCGAAAGATCGAGCGCGGAATAGCCCATGATGACGAGCCTCCAAGGTGACTCGCCGACCATGAAGGGGCCGCTGTCGAGAAGGCCAGGATAGCGTTGTGGCGTCCAGGACAGGCTAGCACGAGGCGTCAAGGCCGCGCGTGTGCCGCTGTTCCGCACTCACGCGCTCGACGACCCGCAGATGGTCCAGGTGATGAGCCCGGTGCGGATGATCCTGGCCGCCCATGAGCCCTTTGCGGCTGTCGCCACGGATCGCGCTTGGAACGTGCGAATGTCGAACGGGCCGTACGATCTCCTTAGCGGCATGCTGGGCGAAGACGTGTGGGAACGGATAGGCGGCGGCCCGCGAAACCTCATGCGCCAGTTCTTCCACCCCCAGGGCATTCGCCCCCTGGTTACGAACTGGGCCACCGTCGGTCCCTTGATCTGGCGTCGAGCGCAGCCCGAGGCGGACATGCTGGGCGGCGAGGAGATGTAGGCGGTGCTCGCGGAGCTGGCGCCCTGTCAGGACGCCGAGGTGCTATGGTCCGCCGCGGACACCGCGCTCGTACCTGTATTTCCGTTCAACATGCGGGTCGGGGATCATGCGATCTCCATGTTCGCGATTATGGCCACACTCGCCACCGCCCAGGACGTCACGTCGCCCCGCCCTTGCGGTGATTAGGCGACTTATTCACCGCATAAGTGCGGCGAACAGGGCTTGGAGCCGAACTCGTTGATATAAAATATGTTTTATATGTTGAATTTTTTCGACTTATAATATAAAATGTAATTTATAAATTTGATAAAGTTGATCAGAAAATAAAACGAGTTTTGTATGGCTTCGGCCCTCTGGGGGAAAATCTACTATCGAGACACCTACGCGGGTGAGCTTCGTCAGGAGCCAGGTGGCCGCTGCGTTTTCACCTATGACGTAACTTACCTCGAAAATCGAAGTCCTGCCATCGCCTTCACACTCCCCCGTCAGGCGGAACCATTTATCTGTGAAGAAGGGCTACACCCCTTTTTCGATAATCTGGTCGCGGAAGGCTGGCTTCGCAACGCTCAGGCGCGCGCGCTGAAAATCAACCTCAACAACCGCTTCGCCTTGTTGCTTGCTTTTGGCCACGACTGCGCTGGCGCGGTTTCTGTAATCGACCCCAACCCTGTCATAGCCGCCATAGATCTCGGCGACCCTACAGCTTCGGCCGCACTCGCGAGCAGGGCTTCTCTATCTGGCGTTCAGCCTAAAGTGCTCGCCGTGAAGGAGAGCGGGCGCTTTCGGCCTGCGCGCAGCAACGAGACCGCTCACTTTATCGCCAAACTGCCGTCTGGCGCGCTGATGGACATTGTGGAGAACGAATATCTCACAACGGTGGCGAGCCGCGCGATGTTGCCCGGCGACAAGGTTGCGTCCGTTGAGATTGCATCGGTTGAAGGTATCGACGGATCGGCGCTCCTGGTGGAGCGCTTTGATCGACTCCGAAGCGGCACTCGGATTCATTTCGAAGAGTTCAACCAGCTTCTTGGCCGACGTTCCGGCGACGACAAATATGACGCCTCATATGACGAGATGGGGGCTTTTATAAGAAATACCCCAAGCTGCACGCCCGTGGATGCGGGGCGTCTCTATCGGCGGATTCTGTCGTGTTTTCTCACAGGCAATACCGACGCCCATCTGAAAAATTTCGCGATGTTCCATACAAACGAGGGTTTAAGGCTTACTCCGGCTTACGACCTCGTCGCGGCGGCGCTCTATCCTCAATTTCGTCAACTGGCGCTCACCGTCGGAACCGCAGCGAATTTAACCATCGAAGGTGTGAGGCCGAAACACCTTCTCAGCTTGGGCGAAGCCTTCGGCCTTGATGCAGACGCCGCGCTTAAAGTGGTCAACGCGTTCGGCGACCGCCGCGGCGCGGTCGAAAAGGCCGTCCTTCTCGCCGCTAAGAAAGCCAACGCAGAACAGCTTGGCCAAAACCTTCTCGAACATATGGAGCATCGATGGAACGGGAGTTTCGCCTCAACTGGACAATTCTTGTCGAAGAAGCGATCCGGCGGCGGCGAAAGCTGAACCTGACCCAGCAGCAACTCGCTGACTTGGCGAAGGTTAGCGTGCCGACCATTTCGCGTTTCGAGCAGGCTGAGAAGAACATTCAGCTGTCAACGGTTCTTGCCGTCCTAGACGTGCTTGGTATGACAGACAAGCGTACACTCGTGTTCCCGGATCGCGAATATCGCTTCGATAGTACAAACGGCGTCACCTTCTGGGGACAAGACGGAACTATGCGAGTGCGCTGTTTCGTTTCCCGCGAAGCGCTTGACGATCACTTTTCGGAGCGTGACCGTCTTCGGCCCGAAGCGGCATTTGAAAAGCACCGACCTGCGATCGAAGCCTTCGCTCGCTATAAGTACCTTTCCGGACAACAAGAGTCCGACAACTCGGTTATTATTCGAACTAGTGACCTGATCTAATCAAATGATAGATTTTTCTATGTGTACAATTCATGAGACATCCGCCGTGGCTTTGATTTTCACGACAGGTTTCTGATCTTCCCAGGGTCCGAAATACGTCCATTGCTTTGGTCGCTTGGAACCTCGGTGAATGGCGTTGGCAAAGCCCACCACATTTTGCAGCAAGTCGATAATGGCCAGCACAGTGTGGATGCCTTTCTCGATCTTTGGGAAAGGCTGGAAGCGGCCCTACATCTCGCATGGAAAAAGCCATGAACCCTGGCGCAGAAGCTCTCGCGCGGGCGGTTTCATCAGGTTTGACGTCGGGTGACGAGATAGGGCCGGACACCCTGCTCGTCGCTGTTTCAAGTCATGATGATCCCCTTCAGGCCGTCAATGATCACGACATAAGCAATGAGATTTTTGGGGCTCTGAACGGCGCGCTCAATTTCCTCGATTTCGTGAGGGCGACGGTCCAATTTCCTCCATCAGACGAGTTCGATAGGTTTGTGGGACTGCTGCGCTGGAATATTCGCGAAATCGCAAATTTGGGTCGGTGCTGACGATCACCACAGCAGACGATTCAACGCCGCTGTCGCCCGACGAGCGCAACGCGCTCATTTCGAGCTACACCAGAGCTTGGCCCGCGACGCAGTCAACGCCCAGTCTACGCGATCCTCCAAACGCTAAAGCCGCGAGGGTCTGTGCGCGCCGTCCGAAACCATGGCGTCGCCTAGCGAAATGTAGAAAGAAAATCACCCACTGTTTTTCCTTTTATTATTAATAATTTATTTGATTCATATTCTTGATAGTTGCTCAAATCACATTTTAGCTCTTTTATAATTAAATATTAGCATAAAGCCATGATTTGAAAATATGTATCTATTATCGGGCGAGCTGAGCCACGAAATATTAAAGGTAGGCGTGTATCCCAGCCGGCACTAAGGAGCTGGACTTGCGGTCACTGTATTCATGCGTCGCCCATGAACATAATCTTGGGCTTGTGGGGATGGCGGCCCTCATCTGCGTCTGCGGAGTTTACGCGACCTTCTCCTTGGGCGCTTACGCGCGCTCACGCGAACAGGTTAGCGAGCGCCGGCTTTGGGGCGCCGCGGGCATCCTCTCGGCAGGCTGCGCCGTCTGGGCGACGCACTTCATCTCCATGCTCGCCTTTCATCCCGGCGCACCGGTTGGATTTCAGCCTGCGTTGTCGGCCGTGTCTTTGCTTGTCGCCATAGTCGTCATTGGGGCGGGACTTGTCACGGCCAGCCGCGCGCAGGCCTTGGCGGATCGCGCAGCCGCGGGCGTCATGGTGGGCATTGGCATAAGCGCTATGCATTACCTTGGCATGGCGGCGTACCAGGTTCCCGGCGTCATCCAATGGGACGTCGCGGCGGTTTTGGCCTCGATTGCAGCGAGCCTCGGGTTTTCCGTCGGCTCTTCCCTCGCCGCCTTCTCGTCGCGCCGCCTCGTCAGGGGGTTGGCGCCGCCGCTCCTCGTCTTGGCCGTCTGCGCGCTGCACTTTGTCGGCATGAGCGCGGTGACCGTGGTCTATGATCCCTCTCAGGCGCTGCCGTCTGGGGTTGTGCACCCCCAAGTCCTCTCCCTCATCGTCGCGGCGGCCGCGACCCTGGTCGTGGGCCTCGCGACGGCGGGCGTCTGGCTTGACCAGCTCTCGAAACGTCGCAAGCGCGCAGAGCGCGCCCGCCTCACTGGATTGGCCGATGTGGCGCTTGAGGGCCTCCTGATCTGCCGCGGGGACAGCGTGGTCGCCGCCAATGAGAGCGTCAAACGGCTCTGCGGAGGCGTCGATACGGTCCTTGTGGGCGCGTCGGTGAGCGGTCTTCTTGGTGGGACCCGGGTTGAAGACATCTCAGACAGCGCCGAAGAGGACAAAACCCTGCAGACCCCGGAAGGGCCCATCCCCGTGCGAGTTCTGCGTCGCAGCATCACCCTCAATCGGCAACCGCACACGGTCGTCGCCGTCCGCGACCAGCGCGAACGGATCCGCACGGAAGCGCAGATTCGCAATCTAGCTTTCAGCGATCCGCTGACGGGCTTGCCAAATCGCGCGCAGTTCCAAGCCGAACTCGAAGGGCATGCACGCTCACGGCGCGAGCGCGATCGAAGCTTTGCGGTGATGATGATCGATCTTGACCGGTTTAAAACCGTCAACGACACCCTCGGCCATGGCGTTGGAGACCTTCTCTTGCAGCGCGCCTCAAGGCGTCTGCAAGCCGCGGTGCGCGACGGGGATGTGGTCGCCCGGCTGGGCGGGGATGAGTTCGCCATTCTCCAGCTCAACGTGGCCGCCCCGGACGATACCCGGGTTCTAGCGGCTCGGGTGGTCGACCTCCTTGCACGGCCGTTTCTTTTGAACGGCCACGTCGTCAACATCGGGGCCAGCGCTGGCGTCGCCATGGCGCCGGTGGACGGAGAGACGCCGGAGGCGTTGCTGCGCAACGCTGACTTGGCGCTCTATAAGGCCAAGGCTGAGGGCCGCGGAGCCTTTCGGATGTTTGAGCCTGGCTTGGACGCGCGCATGCAAGCCCGCCGCGCCCTGGAACTGGACCTTCGCCGCGCGGTCGCGCGCCAAGAGTTCGAAGTGCATTATCAGCCCTTGCTGGATGCCCGCTCAGGTTTGGTTACCGGCGCAGATCGCCGAACGCGGTCTGGTGCCGCCCGCAGATTTTATTCCCTTGGCCGAAGAGACCGGGCTCATCCCCGCCATTGTGGCAATGGGTCCTACGCACAGCCTGCGCTGAGGCGGCGACCTGGCCTGCGCAGATGTCCGTGGCCGTAAACCTCTCCCCAATCCAATTTCGGGATACGCGCCTGGCTGACACTATCAAAAGCGTGCTCGCCGACACGGGCCTGGATCCGCACCGGCTCGAGCTTGAGATAACAGAGGGCGTGCTCATCGCCGCAGTTCGACCAGGGTCGCCAACGTTCGGTCCTCGTCCGCGGGTGCGGCGTCCGCATCGCCATGGACGATTTTGGCACGGGGTATTCGTCTTTGAGCTACCTGCGTAGGTTTCCCTTCGACAAGATCAAGATCGATCAGTCCTTCATCCGCCAAGTCCCGGAAAACGAGGAAAGCGCCGCCATTGTCCGCGCGATCATCACCCTTGGAAACTGCCTTGGCATGACGACCACCGTCGAGGGCGTTGAGACGGCGGAGCAATTGGCGTTCACGAGCTCAGAGGGGTGTGACCACGTCCAGGGCTTTCATCTCAGCCGACCCCTGACGGCGGGTGCTTTCGCAGACTTTTTGAGGCGGCGCGAGGTAGCATGAGCGACGATCCGAAGGACCTTTTCCGCATCCTTTACCGAAGCCGCTGCGCCATTGAGGGTTCGGATCTCGCCGTCGAAGAGCAGGTCGAACGGCTGCTTGCCCAGTCCAAGGCGGGCAACGCCAAAAACGGCGTCACCGGCGCGCTCATGCTGACGGCATCCACATTCGTGCAGGCCCTCGAGGGGCCGGCGGCCGCCCTTGAGGAGACGTTTGAGCGGATATGCCGCGACTTGCGCCATGTGGACGTCCAGCTTCTGGAATTTTCACAAATCCCTGAGCGGGCCTTTGGGGGGTGGTCCATGAGCCGCGTCACCGCGGACGGCGCCGTCGGCGCCCTCTTCACCCACCTTGCTCCGCCTGAAGTGAATAGCGCCTCCACGTCCGAAGCTGCGACGCGCGCGGTCGAACTCATGAAAACCCTTGTCCGTCTCGAACGCCCGCCTTTTCGGGACAATGAGATCGAGGCGGCTTGACCCCTCGCCCGTCCTTGGGCGTAAGGCGCGGTTAAGAGCGGCCGACGCATCAGCTATCGCACCCCTTCATGCCGGTGGTCCGCGTCCGTGGCGTCACCGCCCGGCGCCGCCGTCTAGAGCGGCGTCCGGCGCCGACGGCTTCCCTCGCGGCCCCTCTTTTCGGAGCTCCGGGTTCCGTGCTTAGACTGGACCCCAGACAGTCGGGGGTGTTTCGTGATCCGGTCAGCCTTTCTCCTCGCAGCGGCCGCCGCTGCGTCGTCCGTCGCCGCGTTTGCGCAGACCCCAAATCTCAGGCCGGACCAGGTGGCTTTCAGGGCGATCTATAAAGAGCTTGTGGAGACCAACACCACCCTTTCGGAGGGGAGCTGCACGGACGCCGCCGCCAAGATGGGCGGTCGGCTGAAATCCGCTGGCTTCGCCGACGCCGACATCACTTACTTCTCCGTGCCCGACCATCCCAAGGAGGGGGGCGTCACCGCTGTGATGAAAGGGTCTGATCCGAAGGCGGGATCTATCCTGCTTCTGGGCCACATTGATGTCGTCGAGGCGCATCGCGCCGATTGGACCCGCGATCCCTTCACCCTCTATGAGGAGAACGGCTACGTCTACGGTCGCGGCACGTCGGACATGAAGGTGATCGACGCCATCTGGGTCGACACCCTCATGAGGTTGAAACGGTCCGGGACGACGCCGCGCGCCACGATCAAGCTGGCCCTGACCTGTGGCGAGGAGTCGGATGGCGCATTCAACGGCGCCGACTGGCTCGTGAAGAACCGGCCTGATCTTGTGCGGGCGGACTTTGGCCTGAACGAGGGCGGCGGCGGGCGCTTGGATGACCAGGGCCGCCGGGAGGTGATTACCGTTGGCGTCGGCGAGAAGGCCTATCAGGACTTCAGGCTGACCGTCACCAATCCTGGCGGCCACTCCTCGAGGCCGCGACCGGACAATGCGATCTACCAGCTTGCGGACGCGCTTGAGAAGGTCCGCGGTTACGTCTTTCCCCTGAAACTCAACGCCACGACGCGAGAACAGCTGAAGGCCCGCGCCGCCCGCGATGACGTGGCCGGCCGTGCGCTGAAGCGTTTTCTCAGCGATCCGAGCGATCTCGAAGCCGGGAAGATTGCAACCACGGACGTGGCGGTGAATTCCATCCTGCACACCAACTGCGTCGCGACGCTTCTCTCTGCGGGGCATGCGCCCAACGCCTTGCCGCAGCGCGCAACCGCCAACATCAATTGCCGCATCTTCCCCGGCGAGACGGTCCAAGCCACCAAGGCCGTCCTCGTGGGCGTCATCAACGACCCCGGCGTGAAGGTGGAGGCGCTTGATCCTGACAAGCCCCTGGCCGTGTCTCCGCCTCTCGATCCCAAGGTCATCAACCCTATGAAGGCGCTCGCCGCCAAGGACTTTCCTGGCGTTCCCTTCTCGCCGTCCATGTCCTCTGGCGCGAGCGATGCGGTCTACTTCGGTCAGATTTCTATGCCGATTTATGGAGTTCCGGGCATCTTCGGCGACCCGGACGGCAATGGGGTTCACGGCCTGAATGAACGGTTGAGGGTCCGCTCACTCTATGAGGGACGCGACTATCTGTTTGATCTCGTCAAAATCTACGCCGGCGTCGATTAGGGGGCGCAAGGAAGCCGACGCTGGACCACGCTGGCGTGCACGCCGGGGCTCTTACATGGTACGTCGGGCGACTCTAACACGACGCCCCACTGCAATCCGGTAGGGCTAAAGAAAGAGGGCATGTTCGCTGCGAAGGGCCGAGACCAGCGCATCAACGTCGGCGTCGGTGCTGTAGAGGCCGGGCGTCACTCTGATCACCGGCCCCTTTTCGACGCCCTTGCGCCAGATGGTGTGGACGCGGTGCTTTTCAAAGAGGACGTGCTGAAGGCGCTGGGCGTCCGCGTCGCTAGCTATCCCCTTTAGGCGAAAACTTGTCACCACGCAGTACCGCTCTGGATCGTTGGGCACGCAGATCTCGACGTTTCGAAGGTCGCTGACGCCGTTCACCCAGCGGTCGCGGAGACGGCGTAGGTGCGCCTCCTTCGCGGCGCCGCCGATGGCGAAGTGAAAGTCCACGGCCGTGGGAATGGCGAGCATGGCGGCGAAGTTGATGGTTCCCGCCGGCGCCCGCGCGGTGATGTCGTCGGGCGGGATCTCATGGTCGTCGTAGGCGATGTCGATGTCGCCGATCCGGTTCTTACGAATGTACATGGCGCCGGTCCCCAAGGGCGCCGCCGTCCATTTGTGGACGGACCAGCCGACGAAATCTGCGCCAAGGTCATCGAGCTTGAAGTCGAGGCACGCGACGCCGTGGGCGGCGTCGACCACGGTGTCCACCCCACGCTCCCGCGCCATGGCCACGATCTCGCGCACCGGGATCACAAGACCCGTGCGGTTAGAGACCTGGGTGAGGAGAAGAAGTTTAGCATGGGGCGTGCGTCGCAGGACGCCCTCATACGCGGCGAGGATGTTCGCCGTGGTCGCCGGCTCGGGCATGGCGAAGCGGACGACCTCAGCGCCGCGATGATCGCCAAGCCAGTCCATGGCCGCAATCATAGCGTCGTAATCCAGATCGCAGTGGATCACCGCATCGCCGGGTCTCAGGCCCTTGTAGTTGACGATGAGCATCTGCAAGGCGTCGGATCCGCTGCGGGTGAGGGCGATCTCCTCTGGGGAGACCCCGACAAGGCGCGCGACCGCTTCACGCGCCTCTCGCCCGCCCGCGGCGAGGCATGCTCCTCCGGGTAGGACGTTCCGCGCCCAGATGGAGTTGGCCCGGTTCACCTGCGCGGTCTGGCGCAGATACTCGTTCGCTACAACACGGGGCATGACGCCCCAGTAGCCGTTCTCGAGATTGTAAATCCCGGGCTCCACGTCGAACGCTCGGGGAAGTTCGCTGACAGGGATGGAGTTCGGCGCGAGACCTGGCCGGCCGCTTGAAGGAAGGGCCGCGCCCTGAGCGGCGCTGACTTCGCCGGCGAACAACGCGGGGCCCGCCGCCCCTGCAGTTTTCAGGAGAAGCCGTCGGCTTGGGTCGGAGGCCATGGGTCGCAGCGTCCTTAAAGGCGGCGAGGGCGACGCCGCGCTCTACGCGTATCGTAGCGCTCGGCCTGGGATCAAGGCACGGCCTCTACGCCTAAGCGCCGCCCTTGAGCCACGCCTGAACGCCGCGCACGTTCAGTAGGTCGAGCAGGTGGTTTTTCCTCCCCGCATGATGCAGCCGTAATGGACGCTGCTTGAGGATCCCCGTGCGCCCGTGGACCCGTTCGGGGGGGTGGCGCTGATCATCATCTGCGTGAGCTCCCGGTGCGCCTCAAGGATATCTTCCTTGCGGATCTCTTCTGCGTTGAGCGCGAGGCGGGTTGATGGGGCGATGGGATCGATCCAGGGGTCCGTTCCAGGTCCGGGCGCAACCCCGACGCACGGATGGCCCTGACGCTCTTCGGGGGTAATGCGGCTACAGGCCTGGACCTGGTTTAGAAGCCGTCTCACCGCTGCGTCCGCATCGTCCTCGCGGGCGGCGCGCGGCAGGGGGCTAGCCGGCGGCGGCGGCGCAGGGTTTGAGTGGACGAGCGTGGCGGCGGCGTCGCGGGGCCTCTGGACGCGCTGGGCTAGGATTGGCTGAGCCTTGACCGCCTCAGGCGTTGCGGGCGCGCCCAGGCGCGCGCGCGGGGCTGGGATGATCTCAAGCACTAGGGGCCGTTGACGGGTTTGAAGCGTAAACGTGTGTTCAAAGCGCTCAAACCCTAAAAGGCCGAGCGCAGCCAGATGTCCGCTGAGCGCCGCTATGCCTGCGAAGATCCACGCGCGCCGCCGGCCTCCTAACTGCCTCGGCGCGTCGGCGAGCGCGGAGACCACGGCTCAGGCTTCATAGGCGGGCATGACATTTTATAAAGTTCCCGCTGACGCTGGCTTTTCTGTGGCCGGGCGCCCAGCCGAAGACGCCTAAGGAGCGGCGGCGGCGCGGCAGCTCTTATCGAGGAGATACTCGCCGTGACCGTAATCGCCTGTCACAGGGTCCGCCGTTCGGGACAGGAGAAAAAACCCGGGCTTTCCGTCCTTGAGCGTCCGACCGACCACCACAAGGGTCTGGCTTCCCATATCCGCGGCAAGGCTCGGGCTGGCGGCGACGAGGAGTTTAAAGGGATCGCGGCTTCCAAGGTCATCGCCGCTGAGCGCCCTCACGCGCCATCGGCGTCGTCCGATGGCGATGGTCGCCCAGCGCGGGCTCACCGCGCCCTGCCTGCGCCTCAGGGTCGCGGCGACGTCCGACCGAACGCAGCTTAGGTGGATATGGAGCTGGCCCTGACTGCGGCCTTGGATGGCGTTGATGGCCATGCCGATGTCGTCGCGCGGGATGGGTCGGCCGAGACGCTTGGCGAGGAGACCGCGGGCATCCCACGCCGCCTGCCAATAGTTGGGGGTCTTTGGCGCAAGGATCCGCGGATCTTCGATGCCGGTGAGGCGTCGGGTTGGGACGATGATCAGCTGCGCGGGAACGGTGAGATCTGGAACGATGGCGAAGCCGCCCTTGAGGTTCACGTCCAGACACGGCGCGGCAAACCCCGTAATGGTTTTATTCGGAACGCAGAGATCGTGAACAACCCGCCAGAGCGCGTTGGGATGGTCGGCCTGCGCCGGACGCACCGCGAGGCCCGCTATGGTCAACGCCGCTAGACTGGCGAGACGCGTCGGCCCTTTGCGCTTTAACCGTGAGGGTGCGTTCATCACCATGCCTGTTGCAAGTCATGACGGCGCCATAAGGGCGAGGACGGACTTCAGGGGCATTGAAGACTTGCCATCGCTGGTTTTCTTTCCGCCAGCGGTGCGCCGTTGCGCCTTAATCAGCTGAGCCCCGGTCTAGGCGCCCAGCCGGCAGTCAGGGTATCGCCCGATTAGAGGCCTCCGGCGAACAGATCCATCTTGCCGATGGGGACCCCTCGAGCACGCAGGATCCCGTAAGCCGTCGAGAGGTGGAAATAGATGTTTGTGGTGGCGAAGACCGTCAGCCAGCGGCCGGCCGGCAGGGTCGGCTTCAGCGCATCGCCGCCGATGGGGACGGTGACGGGGACCTCGTCACGGCCCTCGAACTGGTCTGGGCTCAGTGCGGCGAGATAGGCTTGGGCGTCCGCAATGGCGGCGTGAAAGCCCGCCAGATCAAGGTCGGCTATCACATCCGTCGGCGGCTCAAGACCCGCGGCGATGGCGGGCCACCGGCGCGTGAAGTTGCACAGGACCATGATCTGGAACCGGAGGGGCTTCATGTCTTCGATCAGCGCCCAATCCAGCATCTCCGTCTCGGTGACGCCGAGGGAGGCCGCGTGCGCTGCGCCCTTCTTCAGAAGGTGCGACGCGGTCTCCAAAGTCAGGGCGTACATTCCAACGAAACTGTAGGCGTTCACGGACATTTGGGGCTCCAGGCGCCCTGATCAGGCGCGGGTTGGGTTCGAGGGCGACAGGTCCTGCACCAGACCATGAGGACGGGCATAGCGCCGGTGCGGCGCCGTCAGCCGCCGCGGCGGCGTTCCAGAACCAGAATCGGCTTGTCGTTATAGACCGTGCGCGCGATCTGTCGGTATCCCGACTTTTGGGCGACGGCGATGGACGCTGTGTTGTCCACATCAATAATCGCCACCGTCGTCGCCGCGTGAAGGTCCGCGTCTGCCCAGGCTAAGAGACCGGCGACGGCTTCGGTGGCGTATCCCAGGCCGTGCGCCGCCTTCGCCAGAACCCACCCGGCCTCGGGAAGGGTTTCTCGGCTCGGATCAATGCCCCTAAGAAACATCTGAAATCCGACCTGGCCGATGAACCCACCGCTTTCTCGGTCTTCCACGATGAACCCGCCGTACCCGAAAAACGCCCAGTGTCCGGCCATGGCCAAAAGATTGGTCCAGGCTTGGCGATTTGGCAGCGGCTGGCCGCCGATGTGACGCGTAACGACCGGGTCGCCCCAGAGCGCGCATACTGCATCCCGGTCGTCAGGGCGGGGCGGCCGGAGGGTCAATCGCGCGGTGAAGAGGGTCGGGGGCGTCGTCAAAACCAGAAATCCTTCACGCAGCGGCCATCTCGCCCAAGGTCAGTGAACGTGTCTAGGCCGTCAAAGCGATTGACGGGAACATGGGCGACGGCGTCCGGTTCGGCGAGGCGAAGGTTTACGCCCATACGCCGACGTCCATCGGCGCCCGCCTCAAGGCCGCGCCAGTAGGCGTTGGCGCCGCATGCGGCGCAAAAGTGGAAGCCGAGTTCGCGGTCGCCGCGGATATAGACCAGGGTCGGACCCGAAACCTCCATATCCTCGCCTTCGTGTCCATAGGCCCAAAGAACGCCGTAGCGACGGCAGAGGGTGCAGTTGCACGACGTCGCTTCGGTCGGGGCGGGCTCACACCTCCAGCGCACCGCTTCGCAATGGCATCGGCCCTCAAGCATGTCCGTCAACCCTCTTTAGGACGGCGAATGTGGAGCGCGCGGAGATCGCCGGCAACAGCGCCGAAGGCCTTCCCGCGTGCGAGGTCGCACCGCGGACGCTCGTCGGTCTTCCAATGGCGGGACGCGCTGCCCTTAGCCTCCCCTCAAAGACGGTGATTAGGCGGCCCGGTTAGTCGGTAAAGCCACCCGACGGGCGATGAAGAGGGTTCTATGGGCGCCGGGCGATTGACGCTCCAGCGAAAATCCATAGGCGCGCAAGAGCCAGTCCACGGCGGCCTGATCCGTCCCGTCTCCGCCCTGGAGCTGGAAGATCAGAACTCCACCGGTCTTGAGGGGCCGCGCATACCCCAAGAGGCGCTTCAGACCGAGGCTGTCGCAGGTATGGGCGATGAGCACGGCGTCCGCCGCTTCGTGGGGCGCGCTGGCAGCCGGACGAAGGCAGCAAACGTGCTCGAAGCCTTGTCTGCAGAGCCAGAGAATGGCGGGGAGGGCGTTGGAGCCTAGGACGAGGATCGCGCTTGATTTTTCGACGCCTTCCCGTTCCAAGAGACCCTTGAGGGCCTCTGAGGGTGAGAGGCCGCGGCATCTTTCGAACATCAGACCATCTCGGCGCAGGGGGCTGTCGCCCAACGGCGCGGGACATCTCACGGTTCGCCGTAAAAAAGCGATGCTGAAGTCAGGCCGCAGGATAACGTCGTCATAAAGACGCCGCCCTGCGCGTTTGATGTCCTCGCCAGAGATGATGCGCCGCGACCTTTTTTGCCCATGCTCTGCGAAGACGCGGCCCATTTCGGGCGAGCGGATCAAACTTAGGCGGCCGAGACCAAAGTCGTCGCTGTTACTCGAACGCCTTACGCAGGGAGACGCGAAACATCAGCGGCTCTAGGGGATGCTCATGAATATCCGCACGTCCTTCGGGATAGGCCGTGATTTCTGACTGAAGGCGGTCGACGTACCAAAACTCCGCGGCCGCCGCTTTGACGTTGAGGAGATTGTAGACGCCGAAGGTGGCTGTGAAGCCGGACCTGAAGGCGTAATTGACGTCTAGGTTAAGCTGGCCGAACCCCTTGCCGTTCACCTGACCCACCGCCGTCGGCGCCGCGCCGCACGGCTCGTGGAAAACAGCCTCCGCCGCCTTGTCCACGCAAGGTCCCGAAGAGAGCGGGTAGGCGCTGAGGTAACGGTAGTCGAGACCGCCGCTCCAGGGGCCAAAGTGATTAAGGTAGAGGGAAAACAGACCTGTGGCCGCCGGCGCGTCGGTGATGAACGTTCCAAGGTGACCTGTGCCGTCGGCGAACGGAGTGGTGAACCGAGCGTGGTTCCCAGAAAAACTACCATAGAATTCAAGCCATCGGCGGATCTGGTAGGTGACGTTGATTTCGAAGCCGTAGCGCTCGCTCGCAGGGCCCGCCGCATCCTGTCCGACGTCGGGATCGATGATGGTCTCTGATTGTTGCCACAGGGTGTAGGCGGCGAGGGTCGCGGTAAAGGCGCGTGAAGGCGTTGCGCGCACGCCGACCTCCTCGCCATATTGTTTGGCGAGCAGCGGGGTGCCCGGAAGGCCCAGATCAACGCTTTTGTCCTGGTTGACGCCGCGAAGGTCGGCGCTATGGAAGCCTTCGCCAGCGGACGCGTAGAGCTCCAGATCCCGGCGCGCTGCGTAGATGACGCTCGCCTTGGGTTGCGGCAGGAACTGCGATCTCACCCCGCCATTGGAATATCCTGCCGTCTCATGAAGAGCGGCCAATAAATCGTGGTCCACCCCGTACTGAAAATCTCCGCGCAGCCCGAGGACCGTCCGTAGGCGAGGCGTCCAGTAGGTGGTCGCCTGCACATAGGCGGCTGTGGCGAGCAGCTGGACGTGGTCGTCGTCGCTGAAGGACGCGGGATCATTCAGCGTCGCCCGTGAAGGCAAGGGCTGTTCGTCTTGGCTCGGAAGCCTGCCGACTTGCAGAAGGTCATACCGGACGAGGCCGCCCACAACGACGTCGTTGCGGATAGGGCCCAGGGGCTCTGCGACGGCGTACCGCGCGCTCCCGCCGACGGCGTTCCGGCTTTCGAACTGGTCCTCCTGATCGCCGTGGGCAGGGTCCACGAGAAAATGGGTAAAGTCATTGAATATGTTAAGTTTATTGAAGATGTAAAAGGTGCTGCCGCTGAATTGCCCCCCGCCGAGGTCGGCATGCGCCTGGGCGGAGACGCTGACCCGCGTCGCATCGCCGCCGTCGGTGGGATCGAGGGTTCCGAAAAAACCGATCACGCCCGCGTTGACGGCGCGCAAGGGCACATCGGTGGTGTTGGTCCAAATCTGGTGGTAGGCGGACGCGGTGACGGAGTATCCGCCGTCCGCCGCCTCGCCGCTATAGCGCACGACGGCGTTCACTTTTCGTGCATCGTCAGGATTGGTGAAGGGGCCGTCGTAGTGCTGCGCTTCAATCGCTTCAACAAGGCGGCCCGCGCCGTCGACTTGGCTGGTTGCGCCGAAAACCCGCTCGAACCCGTAACTGCCGACGCCGGCCTCAACCGTGTCGGGGATGGCGTCCCTGAGGCTGATCTGCACAGCGCCGACGCCGCCGAAATCGCCCACGTCGGCGTAGTAGGGCCCCTTGGTGTAGGTGACCTTGTCTGCAAGCTCGGGGATCAGAAAATTTAGGTCCGTATACCCCTGGCCGTGGGCGTGGGTCGGCTGGTTGATGGGCATGCCGTCCACGAAGGTCGCAAGGTCGGTGCCGTGGTCGAGGTTATAGCCGCGCATGAGATACTGATTGGCCTTGCCCTCGCCGCTATGGAGGGTGACGATAAGGCCCGGCACCGTTTCCAGCAGCTGGCCTGGACGGTAGGCGGGCGTAAGCTGCAGCTCCTCATTCGTGACGACCCCCTCGCTCGCTGTGGTCGCGGTCCCCAGTAACGCAAGCCGCGGCGCCGTGACGACCACCTCCCCATCAACCGCGGCGCTCACAGGCGTGGCCGCGGCGGCCTCAGCCCCTTCGGTTGCGGCGGACCCCTGGGCGGTCCCGCCTGAGGCGCAAGCATCCTCGCGCGCTCGAAATGGCTCTGCGGCAGCCGTCCTGGCTGCGCCGATGAGGGCGCTCGCGAGGGCGCAGGCCCCGCATAGGACTGCTTGCCGGGGCACGCCGCGAAACTGGCTGAACAAGGCTGTTGGCCGACGCCGCATGCTGGATTGCCGCCGAACCAAAGCTAAGGCTCGTCACAGGGAGGCGGCTTGACGTCAAATAGCTCCGTCAGCCTGGCCTGCGAGCGCCGGATGCGGCTTTTCAGCGTTCCGAGGGGGCAGCCTAGGATCTCGGCGGCCTCCTTGTGCGTCAGGCCCGCTCCAATGACGAGCATGAGGGCGTCTCGCGCCCCAGGCGGCAGGGCGGTGATGAACCGTCCGAGTTCGGTCTCCAGGACCCGCCAATGCTGGTCGGCCGGCTCAGTCGCTTTAAAGAGCGGCGCATCCAGGGCATACCCCTCGCTGCGCCGTGTTTTGCGATACTCGTCTATCGCCCTATTCCTAAGCACGGCGAAAAGCCAGGGCTTCAGATCCGTCGCCGGCGTGAATTCCGCGCGCCGACGCCATGCACGTTCAAGGGTGTCCTGGACAAGATCTTCAGCCAAAGCCTTATGCTTCACTAAAGTATTGGCATAGCCTCTCAACGCCGGAATAAGCTCGACGAGATCAATAGTGTCGTAAATATCGCTCATGGAGATAGCGACACTTGACGCGCCTCAATCCGGACAAAGCAAGTTGTGCTGTCGGTGAGCAGCCACGTATCGAATGAGAGGAAAGATGCGCTTTCGAAATATTTTTTTTACCGCTTGATCTGTTGGATTGGCTGCGAAAAGCTAGCGTAACTTTGAACGGTGGCGCAGCGGACAGATGGCTTTGCCTGCCTTTTCCGACGCGGCGGGGCGGCGCCGGCGCGAAAGATCTGCGAAGCGCTGCTCGCTGCTCGCCTCCCTTTGCGCGCACGGCCTCGTGGCGCTCTTCGTCGTCGTCTGGAAGCCGCCCGTTCTGCCGTCAGCGGTCCGCGGCGCCGCTGTGACCCTGGTCGCCGCCGGCGCATCGCATGAAACCGCCGCCCATGCTGGCGCCGCTGACGAGGGTTCATCGCCACGTCCGTCGAAACGCAGGGCGCAGGCGGGTCAAGGCGTCACCATCAAGCCCTCGAACCCGCCGCCGCCGGGGCGTACGCCAGCGCCGATGGATGCGCCTTCGCCCGCGTTTGCCGCTGCGCAAGACCGGACGCCGACGCCTACGCCTTCGTCTGTGCTGTTAAATCCCGCATCCGCACGGGTTCGCACCCTGGCGCAGAGCGGTCCGGATCCGACAGCGACGCCCCTAAACGTCAGAGCGGTGTCTTCGCCGGAGACGCCGGCGGCCGCAGGCGTCTCCGCGGATCCGTCCTGCCGCATCCTCGAGGGACTGCAGGCGCGTCTCGCGGCCAGCCTAGAGATCAGGGCGCGCTTGGCCCTGATACCCAAGCGCTCGCTTTCCGTGTCCGACGCGATCCTCCTGTGGAACGGACAATGGATCGACGAGACATCGGTCGGCGGTGCCGCCGTCCTCGGCCCGATTGA
>Ga0209208_10003887_pt1 | contig 21350 bp, 17 predicted proteins | sample S1TSphfallax_3_FD_187694 | JGI IMG/M metagenome (GOLD analysis project Ga0209208, IMG submission 187694) | Host-associated microbial communities from peat moss isolated from Minnesota, USA - S1T2_Fd - Sphagnum fallax MG (SPAdes) (version 2) | ecosystem: Host-associated > Plants > Peat moss >...
TTTTTTTTTTTTTTAAAAAAAAATCCCTCCCTGTGATACCCAGTGGGTACTTGCCGGGTAATATGGGGGAAAAATTTGATTTGCTTTTATTATTAATTTTCTTTAAAATTATTTTACAAAAATTCTGTGGTGGCATTTTTACATTGGGTAAAATGCCCTGCCTGCTCCTGGGGCATTTCTGACACCTTAAGTTGACTCAAAGGAGTTCTGTGATGAGATTCAAGTTCAGTAGCCAAATATATTTAAGAATTGTTTTATTATTAGTTTCATATCTCCATTTATTACCAAAGTTTACTAAGAAAATTGCCAATTAAATAAAAGCAGAAACAGAAAAAAAGTTTTAAATTTTTTTAAGAACTTTCATATCTGGGGTTAATAGCCAAATTTGGCGAAATTTTGCTGCTACAGATGATCATCTGCCACTTTGGCTATAGCATACAATTGCCCAAAAAAAGAAAAAAACCAGGATCATGAGAGGAGAAACAGACAACAAAGAGAAAGAGATGTTTAATTTTTCTTAAAACTTTCATATACGGGTTTATCACCAAATTTGGCTAAATGTTCATTCATATGAATGATTGATTTGCCACTTGCCACTTTGGCCACATAAGAGAGAATTGCCAAAAAAAAAAATTTAAAGGAGAAACAAAAAAAAAAAGGTTTTAAATTTTAAGAATTTTCATATCTGGTTTATAGCCAAATTTGGCGAAATCTTACTAAGCAGGATCATCTTCCACTTTGGTTACTACATCACAAAACTGCCCCGCAAAAAAAAAAGAAAAAAAAAAGTTCATGAGAGCAGAAACAGAGAAAGAGAGAGATGAGAGAGAGAGAGAGAGAGAGAGAGAGAGAGATAAGCATGAGAAGAGAACCAGAAACGCACAGACACTGGGAGAGAGAGGGAGACAGAGAGATGAGGAGGACGTGGTTTTTTTTTAAGGATTCTGTTTCTTGCATATCTCTGGGCTTTCTCCTTCGCCTTGGTGTTTTGCTCATTGCATTTGTGTGTGTTGTGTTCCAGTTGAAGCTCTAAATAGATTTCCATGCAACCCTTTCCATCGGTGCTCATTCTGAAGTTGCCGCTACTCACTAGTAGTGCTTCTTGTAGTTGTCCGTCCTACTGCGGGTGGTTACTATCTCTCTCTCTCTCTCAAGTTGGAACTTTCTTTTTCTTTCTTTTGCTTCACCTAAACTGCAACTTTTTTGTTTTGTTTACAAATAAACTCTTTCTGAGAAGGAGGAGTCTGAGGAGTTTGTAAATTGTAGTTTGGAGTTGTAGTAGTAGTAGTAGTATTTGTATTACAGGAGTGGTACAGAAGACGTGGAGATGAAGCAGTCAGCTATTAATGTAATGCACATGTGCAACACAAGAGCTTCACAGCATGTGCTCTTCTCCTCTGCACTACTGGAGCGGTAGAAGTTGTGGAGATGAAGCTGCTGCTATTGTAATGCACAAAGTGCAACTCAAGAGCTTCATAACATGTACTCTTCTCCTGTGCATGCTCGCACGGGATGTTGTTGTTGTTGTTGTTATCGTCGTCGTCGTCGTCGTCTCTTGCAGCAGCTTGGAGTTTCATGGACTGGCTCCTCACGCCAAGAAGAGCTTTCAGGAAGAAGGGACGACAGTAATGGGAGCCAGGAAGAAACTAACTGCCTCCTGACTCCGTTTCTTGCAGAAGAGACTCTCGTTGTAGAGGTGTTGTAGTTCTTATAGGGCTCCCAGCGCGGGCCGTCCGTCTGTCCTCCTCCAGTGCTCATGGCTGCTGCTCTCCGACAACAGAAAGATTAGCTACCGGCGACCTCCTCATGTAACGACGTGCCTTACAGATCGCAAACTATTTTCCACAATCCTTCCAATTCTGTAACTTAGCATCGATCGAGGCAACAAATGCATGAGATTCTCCTGCAGCTGGTGATTGGAGTTCATCGGCGGCTTGAATGTGCAAGAGACTCGCGAAAGAAGATCCTCGCATCCAAGAAACTGTGTTGTGCATCTCGCGGAGAATGGAGTGAAGAAGTTCTTCTTCCGGTCTCCAGAGCCCTCTCTAGTGGCTCCTTCTGAGGCGGAGGAGGAGGAGGAGGAGTCGTCATCAGGGGAAGAAGAATCAGAGCAATCCGTTGTGCCATTGAAGCCGGGAAGGAATCTGGCGAGTTCATGAAATCGTCGACGACGACGACAACGACGACGGTTCTTCTCCGGGTGCAGAAAACAACACTAATGCAAACAGCAGCAAGCTCCTTGCTGAAGAATCTCTTCACGTAGGTACTTACAAAAATCTCTCTCTGTGAAAAACTGCAGATGGATTGTGGATAATGGCCAAAACCAGACTAGAGAGATCTATGTCACACAGAAATTGTACAAGGTAAAATGCAGATGATGCAACTGAAAGCTTGTTTGTGTTTTCTTCCTTGCTGCCTCTTCTGTCAAGATCTATCTGCAGTCTGCAGACAGATTCTAGTTTCTCCATGAATCCATCATCAAAAAGAGCAGCTTCTTGGGAGGAAGGATTAGCACTAGCAGTAGTAGTACTTCTTCGCTGAGTCATGAAATGCTTGCCAGATTTTTCTTCTAGCCCCAATGTGTGTGTGATTATGCAGAGAGCAAGAGATCCCTAATTTTTGTACCTATATTGTTGCAGTATCCAGGCCAGGACCAGAAAGGCAATCAAGCACAGGGTACACATGTACTTATGCCACTCTACCTCTTGTTGTTGTTGTTGTTTTTCTTGCTTTTTTGTAGCAGATTTTGTCCATGAAAATGCAAATATTTTTTGTTCTTGTCAAATCAAGAACAAACATCCTTGTATATGAACTGATATGAGGAAGACTACTGGGGTTTGGCTGTTGTCTGAGGGCAGTGGAAATCTGTGTGTGTGTGTGTGTGTGCTTGTCTCAGGCATGGAATGTTGCAAGAAATGAATTGAAAGAGTTGATGAAGCTCCAAAAGCTTCATGGGGACTTTGCAATTTGGATCCTGAGTGCAGTGGCTGCTGAGGAGGTTGAGCAGAAGCCATGGCACTTGAGTTTCATATTGTGAGTTTGTTGTTATACTGTCATCACTTTTGTTGCTCAGCATTTGTTGTGGGATCACACTTGGGGTTCTCTTTCCCTTGCAATGTTGCATTCTATGCTTTGGGCTTATGTGTGTGTGTGTGCACCCATGTGAGGGTTTCTAAATTTTGCACATTTTTTTCTGCTTGATTGTGTGTGTGAGTTGGGTTTGACTGACAGAGGAACAGAAATGTGGGTGAATGACATTTTTCAGCTTTGGAAATTACATTTCAGCATCTGCGAGGTGCAGTGAAGGAAATTGGTCTCTTTGAAACCAAATTCCAGTGATGGGGAATTTTTTAGAATCCTTTGTATGGTCGTCCATGGACCCCATTCCAAAGACAATTTCAGAAATAACAACCTCATTTTCAAGCCTAACTACTTCATTTCTTTCTTAATATCTACTTCCTTTTCCTATTAACTTTCTTAATAACTATCTCCCACCTTCCCTAATAACTACCTCCATTTTATAACTACCTCACTCTTTTTCCTATCCACCAACATGGATATGAAAAAAAAAATTAACATGTGTCATTTCATGTCCATGAAATGTATATTAATTTAATTCAAATTAAATTTGACACTCACATAAACAATGATGAATTATTTAAAACCAGATGTAAACATAAGGGAAAAAAAAAATAGTTGATCATCACTGGTAGTGCACAGCAGAGCAGAGCTCAAATGGATATTGGTTGAAGCTTATGAGTATGAGTGAGAGATTGCTTGGGGAAGACATGCCAATTTCCAGGTGAGAATTGGTGTTGAAATGTTGCAGGCTGGTGGGGGGGGGGGGGTGGCATTGCGTAGCGGGGAGCAGATTCAGTGGGGAGAACAACACAATAATCAGGTATGCATTGTCGTAGGCACACGCTACTTGTGCACATGGTTTTGATGATAGTACCACAACTACCACAAGCAATCTTGAATTCATCAGAAACACTTTGTGATGGAAGTTGGCAGGTCCTAGAGACACACCAACAGATATGTTCACATATTTCGATGCAACACACAGCTAACCATCTCTCAAAAAAATTGCTAAAGGACTAACTTACTGGGATATTGTGCTACCTTACTAGGTCTCTTACCTTCCTGATTGCTGACAAATTCACCTCTCTATTTGTCCATTATGTGTACTGGGGGAAAGGTGGCTGCTGGAAAATTTCAGGTGTTCAAGATCTCTAAGTCTTGTGCATCATGTTGGTTAGGTTTGCATATGTCTCATGTGAGAGGAGGATGAGACCTGTTTCTGAAGCTAACAATTTTTCCATAAACAGGGCAGCATTAGACTGGAGGATGGGGAGATAGTCTGTGTGCTGGTTGGAGGGTGATCTCTCTGACAAAAGAAAAGAAAACCTCGGCTCTTCTTAATTCTTTTCCGATGAGTATGTTGCCCCAAAACTCTTCATTGGTTTTTCTTGCACTGGAATGTGGAATCCAATCAGTTTTGCGCACTTGCACAAACCAAAGTGTAACTGGAGAGTTTCCAGATTTGTATGACAGTATTGATGACAGACTCAACTCTCTAATTTTTTATTGCCTATGTATTTGTCCTCAGATTGAGAGGGGTTGAAGCTTGAAGAAGCACAGGTTTAACACTGTTTCTGATTTTCAGCTCAGCTTGAGTGGAGTGTCAATGTATCAACATGCCATGTCTGTGTGGTTTTACATCAAATCCATCTCCAGATTTCCTTCACAACTTGTGCTCAGTCAGCTTTCAGTTTATTGAGGTCAGTGATGTGGAGTGTCATGTCTTACCATTACTGTTTAATCTGCTCAACTTTGGTTGTTATGAAACTAGCTCTGTTAATTCTCCCTTTGATTGGTGCTTTTGACAATTCGAACTCATATTTTCTGACTTGTCAAAGCACCTGAACATCTCCTGATTGTTTTCTTTTGCCCAATTTCTACTCTCAACTGCAGAAGAAGCTTTCGAAATGAAGGTCCTTCCTTGAGATGGGTTGGGGATAATCATCAGAGTTTGTTCAACTTGAGAAAATAGCCTTGAAATCGAAAAAAGAGGTCTTATACGAGTGCTGATCTATTCAAATGGGAAGTGGTACATTTCCCCTATCATTACCCACAAGGATATTCAAATGCTGTGGGAGCTCTTCTTTACATGTGGGCCGGCATTTGAGTAGGTGAACAGATTGTGCAACTGATTGGGTGAATAGATCAAAGGGAATGCCGCAAGAATCACAATTTACTTGCTTTACAATTGATTATGCTGTTTCAAAAGGCCAAATCAGCAGCCACAGGTTGTAGGAGGATACTCCAACATCCATGGTGAGGAGGTCTACTTGCGGCTCCACCCTTGGTGCATGGTGCAGATGCAGTGGTCCTCAGCTCTTGAGCAATCTATTCTGATTCTCAGGGCTGTGTACTAAAATCCTTTATAATCAACAGAGAGCACAACTTCATGTGTGCTCCAAAATTCAGTAATTTTAGAAAATGCTTGGGTTAATGGGTAAGTAGATAAAATAGACGTTTGTTTGTTTCCAAATGAATGATATTTGTTTCCATATACACCAAGTCTTACATTTGCCAAAGAAAATTGAATATTGAGGTACACACCATTGAGCAAATTCCCATCTGAGAAATCTGCAATTACTGGCAAGATTATGTAAAAAAGGGCATGCATTTTGTTGTTTGTAGCTCTCTCGTCGTTTGTTGCTATCTTTCCTTCCAGACCAATGCCTGTGTGAGGATCTAATTTTATTAACCATGCTCTTCTTAATCCAGCTTTGGACATCATGATGATTTGATGACGTAAGAGTGCTAGATGATTTGATGAGGTAAGATTGCTAGAACCTCACTTTGTAAGTCCTGCACACTTCTGGAGATAGTTGAGAGCAAGATGGTAATAGCCTGCCATGGTCTTGTAATTGGATATCGACTTAGGCAATGCTTCCAATGCTTTCACCATCTCTGCTGCTAATGCAGGCCTTGACTCAAACACTGACAGTGGCTTTACATATGTGCGGATGGTGAACAATATCGCTCGTGTCCTGCACCACCCAACACTCATATTTTCCACTTACAGTACGACAACAACATGCTCATCAAATCCAGACTTTGAACTCTAGCTCGTGATGGTAACTGGGTGTTTGGCACATTTAAGTATTGCTAGGGCAACTGTAAGGTCCTAAACAGTGTTGGATGCTTCGAGTTCTAAACCCAGTTTCAAACATCAAACCCAGTTTCAGCTTGGCTTTTACTAACTGGAACTGGACCTTCAGTTCTAACCCTCCAAACTGGGCACCCGCCCAACACTGGTCATAAAGCCTGTGTTCTACGGTTCACATTCATATTCAGACTCAACATGTGGATTAGGAAGACAATGCAAAAAGGTTTCACCACAAACAACTTTGTGCAAATTTCAACAAACAATTAAGGACCTCCTGGTATGCTGCAGATTAGCATTGTAAGCTTGCATGCAGCAACCAGTCTAGGTAACAACAGACTTTGAAATGAAGCATCAGGTAATATGCTGGGCTTGTGATGTTTAATCCCAGTTCTTTCGCTAACCTTGGCAGTCGCACGAATGTCTCCCGCTCACACCTTGTGAACAGTCGTGTGCCAGCATTGCCAATATGGAGAACTGGGTCATAATACTCCTTCACCTTGCCTCCCATAGCAGCATAGATGTCCTCCTATTTGTACACACATACAGTCATTGCCACGTTACATGATTTCTGGTATTGGTGGATGTGGGACAACACTTTGTGAAGAACTGGTATGAGGGCAGTCTCGGTACATAGTGATTCAGTTCATGATTCTAAACCAGAAAGAGTTGTTCCAGGCAGGAGCTCTTCATCAGAGATCTGCCATCCAAGTCATACCAAGTGGATATTTCATGTCTGAGAAACTCAGATGAGATGGTCCTTGAAAATTTCTGGACTAAATCTAACCAGTTAGCAGCTCGAATAATACCATCCGGACTACCAATACACCAGCAGCAAAATAGATACCCATCACAAATACTGTTTCAGATGTGACGTTTGTATGATCTAAAATCCCACCTCATTGAGGGGCTGGAAGAGTGTGGGGTCATCCACTATGGTCCAGTTGGAGCGCCATGCAGGTTTGCCCACTTTCAGTCGTTCCATGAAGGAATCCACTGATCTGGCAATTTGGGTCTCGTACAAGGGCACTGGCATGTGGATTGAGCTCATGTCCATGCCAAGCTTCTCCAGTAGCTGCCATCGTTGTGGAAACAGCACTGCACCTGAGACAAACCTCAGTACTCCATCCTTCTTCATCATCAAGCACAAGTCTTCCTGCACATTGCCATCATTTTACACACAGTATCAGCTGCTGAACTTTCTTGAATCCCAACACTAAATCTGTTAAGATTCTGACACACCTGGATCTGCAACACTGAAAAATTCCAACATGTGAAATCTCCAAGCCTCTTGTTTGGAGATTGCTGCTGTACCTGGACAAGTCTGGCAGAAATCTCAAGTGGGTCAAGTGACCTATTGAAGATGTCAAACATTTCTCCAGTCAACAGATTATGAATAACTGCACCATCTCTTGTAAACAAAGTGGGGAATTGCTTGGGAAGATGATCAGCCAGTAGCTCCAGAACTTCCCAGTTGGCCTCTGTTGCTTCTGGGAAGCTTGCAATTGCCACCTCTTTCCTGGTTGCCAGAATTTCTCGTCGCAGGGCCATCTCTTCCTCATAGAACACATCTATCTCAATCCAGTCCTTTGGATGCATTGGCTCCACCCCCATTGTCATCTTGTACGGGACTTTCAATGGCAGGTATTCATACGTCCCTGCATGAGTAACATGTCCTCTTCAATCATATCTGATCTTCAATGACAAGGGGTGTATGTCCTAATCCCATGTCATTGGGGGGGCCTACAAAATGCTGGACCATAAATAGGACATGCCAAAAGATACTGTTGGGTTATTCATTCATTATCATGGTGGCATGCAGGTATATGGTGAAAAAAACCAGGCCCAAGGTTGCGAGCAGATGGCAGCGAGGAAGGGGCTGGCGCATAAGGTGTAATCGGGAGAGGTTCTCTTGTTGCAACATTTGGTATTGCTTTGGGTGATTCCATGTTCTCAAATCCAAAGGGACAACTTGCTTGCAGTGAAAAACACCATCCCCTTTGCAACTTCACACAGAAAATCCAGTGTAAGCTAGAAACTATGATTCAAACAACCAACTTAAGAAATGATGAGAACGGTGAAAATATCATCACTAGAAGTGCAATCCATACATAACAAAAAGCAACACAGGAAAATCAACCTGGCTGAAGATTGCAGAACTGCAGAAGAATAATTGCAATCATCTCCATATTATCACTTACATTGGCTTTTGTGGAGATTCTGCCATAATCAACTTTCAAGCAACCAATTCCTGGGAGAAACGATGTTTTCTTTTGGGTACTCTTTGAGGACACTGTTTCAGCTGAGCACCAGACCTGTGGGACACACAAGAAAGCAAGTTAAACAAAAAATCTGTACATCTTGCACAATTGATCCAAGATGACTATTGTCTGGACCCAAAAAAAAGATAGTTTCTTAGAATTGAAAAGCGAGAGCATGAACCACTTACAAGGGCAGCTGGGTCCTTTAGGGCTGCCATTGCATGATGCTTTTTCACAAAAAAACCCACATCAGCAAACCAACACATGAGTCAATGAAGTAGCTGTTGGGCTGTTTGCAGCTCAACCCAAAAATCATTTCTACCATCTCTGCCATTCTATCCCTATGCCCTGCACAAACTCATTCAAGGATACCATTCTGCATGGGGGAGTGAGGAACCTCTTTTTGTCCCTGGCATTTGACAGTGATGTTGTGATCAAGAAATTTGGAAGAGGAATTGCTGGGTATCAAGTTTCAGGATCAGAAACATTAAATTGAAACATGCAATTTTAGAAAACTAAAGTTTAGGTTTATAATTCAACAAGGACCAAATTTCACAAACTGTTGCTTACTCCCTCCTTCCTTATTCTAGACATTTGCTGAGGATCGACAAATACACTCTTGAAGGAATTTTCTAACTTAATTAAAAAGCCAGGAGTTTGGAATTTAGACAGAACTCTGAAATTCCTCAAACAATCTTCCTTTGAAAAATTGGGAATCAAGAGTAACTACCCTAATCCACCTACAAAGAAGAATCACTGAATTTTTAAGTCTCTACCCCTATGTGAAGCTCAAACCATTGTGTGGGTCATACACTGAAAGATGGGGTTTAACATCTTTGTGCAACAACAAGCTCCTGACTCTGGAATTTTTGCATCGGTTTCCCAAAAAACCAAAAATTGATAGATCACTGATTCTGATACCAACCCAATACTCCTTCTAACTTGCACCATGCTAGAAATTTCAAACACAAAAATTGTGAAGAGAAATGGAGCTCATACCTCGAGGAAACAAAACAAGAATTGTAAATAATAACTGAGAGATAGTACCCAAATTACAAATCTTTTGGTTGATGGTCAGCTGTCAACAAACAACAACACCAATAGATTTTTGTCACCAAATTCTGGAGTCTCTAAGATTATTATATCACGGGGATATCATCATCAGCCAAGATGTGAAGAAGTCTGAAAGTAGCACACGCAACATACAGACGCAAAGAAGACTCTTGGCGTCCTTATAGTTCCAAACTCCAAACATGAGAAGAAGTGAAAAAGAGTTGGAATTCCTTGATTCTCTCTTCTTCACCTTTGTCTTTTTCTTTTTCTTTTTTTTTTTTTTTTTTTTGGTTGTTTTTTTTTTTCTTTTTTTTTTTTTTTTTTGGGGATGATTTTTTTTGTCGCTACCTTTGTTGGATCCTCCTTTTGAACCGCCCTCCAAAAAGAACAATGCGATCTACACCCCACAAATTCGCACACCCAATTCGTCATAAACTCCTCCTCCTTCACTCGTGGGACCTACGAGGAGAAGAAGAAGAAGAAGAAGAAGAAGTTGGCAAGAGCTGCGAGAGATGAGGGAGGCCTCGTTTGCACAAACACGCCACTCTCTTGACATTTGTTTTTCTGTTGAGTGGCTCAAATCAGCAGCAGAAGGGCAGGGTGGCTGAAGGTTTTTTTTTTTTTTTTTTTTTTTTTTTTTTTTTTTTTTTTTTTTTTTTTTTTTTTTTTTTTTTTTTTTTTTTTTTTTTTTTTTTTTTTTTTTTTTTTTTCAATTTTTTAATTAAATTATTTTTTATTTTTATTAAAATATTTCATTTTATTAAATTGAATTATGTTTTTATTAATAAATAAAAATTATTTTAAATGTTTGAAACAAATTTTTTATTTTAATAACTGAATAAAAATTTGAATTTTTTTTTTAATGGGTTTTTGCACAAATGTCAGTGGGGAGAGAGAATTTCTGTTGCAAGATTTTTCTAGAATAAATAAACATTTAAAGATGTTTTGAAAGGATTTTTGCCATTTTGTGATTCAATTTTCTGTTTGGAGCCAGCTTTTTCACCACATTTTGACAATTTGGACCAATGAAATGCCTCAAAGAAATGTCAGTAAATTAATGAGAGATTTTTTGTTCAGATGCTAAAACAGAAATTTGGAAAAAAAAAAAAAAAGGGGTAAATATATAATACCTGGGTAGTAGTGGTTTTTGTTAGTCAATTTTGTGTGATGTAGCCAAAAGTGGCCATCATCCAAAAACAAACTTTAGCCAGATTTGGCTATATACCTACATATATTCTGTAATATCTTTGGCAGCTTTGACACTAATTATATTATTTTCAGAAATGTTGAAAATCCATCATTTTTTGTATTAAAAAATAAAATGCCCCCAAAAATTCAAAGAAATTTTTTTGTGAAGGAAATAAAGAATTTTTCAAATAATTGTTTCTTGTAATTGCCCTAATACTGGTCAAGATTTCCAGACTAATTCCATGGAACCCGGATGTGGTTCAGCACTTAAGTGCCAAATTTTTATTTTATTTTATTTTATTTTATTTTTCAAAAAATCAAGTTTGGCAATAAAAAATGATAATTTTGGGGAATTTTATAGCTCAGTATTCAGGATTTTTTATTTTTTTTTTTCCCCAATTTGGTGATCCACAGGAGGAATTAGCCAAATTTGGCTACAGCCAACGAATTTTTTAAAAAAGAATCCTGCTATATTTTGGCAACCTGCTGGAACCTCTTGTTTAAATAGGGTGATTTCATAAAAGGTTTTCCTTGAAATCTAGCAACTTTGGTGCATTTTTTTCGGCAAAAAACCTTTGAATGAGTTGTTGTTGCACTGGATTATTATTTTAGGGTCACCAAAGGGACAAAAATTCACCCCAAAAAATGAAAATTATTCAAGAACAATGACTTTCAAATGTCCATGAAAAGATCTTTACTAAAAGAGAAGAGAAATCCTACAGGATTTGCTCTCCTCATCACAGCTTTTATTTGTGTTGTAAAGCAACAAGGACTCTCTACTTCATCCAACAACTGAATTGAGTAGTAGTATTAAAACATTGAAGCTACTACTGAATATCAATAGATAAATGACTAATAAATCACCTACCTATTCAATACTGAGTAATAATGGAAACAAAGAAAACAATAAAACCCTAAATACAATACAACCCAACACAATTATCTCAAAGTTGCAAAATTTTCAAATCCCCCCCATGGCAAATAATTTTCTTTAAAACTTCGGCATTTTTTGAGTATAATATAATTACCACTGAAAAGGACCTGAAAAGGTACCGCAATACTTCCAGGTTCTCCAGGCTGCAAAGTATTTTTGTTTTTTTGACGTTGTGGAGAACTGGGACTTTCACTCTTGATTCATATCTTGAGCGCGTTCTCCTCCGCTGTAGCTTCACATTACAACAGAAACCAACCCAATCAAAAGTGCAACCAGCAGATGGCCACTTGTCCCAACTAGGAAAAAGCTTGAAAAAGTGTCTGAATATGACACACAAATTGGTTACATAGACCATAATTGGGCAACAGGGTTTGCCTCAAAACACCTTGAAAGTTTTTTAACACCCATCGGTTGTCAATTCAATAACAATTTTTCACTTCAAACCTAGATCATAATCAAGTGACAGGTTGTGTATCATAATTCACTTGTGAACTTACAACTTTTTAAGATACATGATAGTAAACCAAGTATCACAAGCATGAGATCTATGATGCTTTTACAATCTGACATGTTTGATCTCAAATTCTAATCAATCAAATAAGCAAGGATAAGACTAAAAGCCACACATGCAAAGAGAGCACCCAGATGAATCTAATGATAACATGAAACATGAGCATGCAGATGAACAAGGTTACGTTGTAAGGTCATACTTACAATGATCACATTAACTAAATGAAGGTAATGGATGACACATAGATGAATATTTACCTCTGGTTGGAGGGCTCAAAAAACTGATTGAAGCTTCCTCAAAGCCTTTTGTAAAGTCCATGATACAAAAACTTTTCTAACCAATTTCTCAGAAATCATGTTATGTCTTTTGATGGTCCCTTGTGTGACAGGATCATACAAGGATGGTCATACAAGGGATCATCAAAGACATGCAGCAATCAAATCCATCTGAGCAAGAGAATCATAAAACAGCTTTCCACAAGCTCATTATGGGCTATGAACAGTGAGTAACTATATGATGAGCAACAGTAGCCTGCTGCTGAGACTGGCTGGATTAAGCTCCAACAGAAAATTTCAAAGAATAATTGTACAAGAACTTGAAAAATCCAAAGACTATATAGACCAAAAATTTTGATTTGGCAAAAACTTAAGACAGTTCCAGGGGAGGACATCCGTAAGGCAACCCTGAAAAGAGAGTTGCCACAAGATTAATCACTTTGTGCACCACATCACATAGCAAGACAACTTGAATGTGCACTTAATGTGAGTCCAATACGTTTCTACAGTACATTTGGTTGCTTATGAGTTACAAACCCCTGGATTCAGACAACAGATGCCTGCTTGAGTAAAGTCTTTAGTACTTTACCCACCTCCTCTCCAAAGTCCTCTTGAGCATGATGACCCACCTGTTCAAGATCCAAGGGATATAACAACAATCCTTTTTGTGTCAAATTAATCTTATTAAATGTGGAGGTTGCACTATTTTAAGAAACAAATGGAGACTTTGATGGTATCATCACATACTGAGAAGCAGTTCACAGTGACTTCCTGGCCCTATTATGTTGTAATCCCTGATAATGCAGTATCCAACTTTCCAGTTGGCTGCCATGTGTTGTGCATAACTTTTGGTGGCTCTTTTGCAACCAGATACAAAATAATGCACATCAATCTACCTGCATAGTTGGAAAAACAAGTGAATGGGGGTTTGCAAGGATCTGTGCCTCTGAGTATGAGACATAACACTGGACATGACTCTGTTTTGAGGGAGAAAGACAACAGATTTGCTAACCCCACCAATCATGATACCATGACAAGATTTCCCTCAGGTCAAACAATACACTGTTTACCAGTGACCATGCATAGACTGACAGGTCTCCTCTATGACCTTCAAGTAGAAGAAGAGACACAATGCAAGGGAGTGAGTGACTAAGACAGGATACCTCTGGCAGTTGCACCAGTCTCGCACTGGCCAACTTTGCAAAGTCCTCCACATCACGAAAGTCCAGCCATCGGTCCTTGAGACCCCAGATGATTGACACAGGCTTTCTCCATTCTTTTGAGCACAGCATTTCTCTTGATGCTCTGACGGATGCCTGCCAAACCAAAGTATTGACATGACACAATGGTCCAACTGAAATATCTCTGACATGAGGTTAAGAAGCTTCCAGAAGAAGGCTGAAAGGTGGTTGCTGAGAAATCTTAGCACATGTTTAATCCCTTCTAGGTGTGAAAAAGTTCTAGGAGAAAAGTCACCAAAGAAGAGCATTGTGAACAATTTTGGATCTGGCAACCTTCCAGACTAGAGTATATTTTTTGCAAACTTCAACAGCTTTGTGCTCACAGTAATGCTCAATATTTGGAAATTCTTTGTTGGACTTCCTACAACAGAAAGGAAATAAGTACATCACACAGGTTACCCCAGAGTTCAGTCAGTTTGCAACTGAAAAGTCACTCCTAAGTTTCCTCCCAATAAGCACAAAGAATCTCATGTGAAAGGACTTGACAAGTTCAAATTGAGGCAAAAGTCAGACCATGTTCAATGTAGGTGATGGACAAGCTAAGTATGCAGACCACCTCAATGATTCTACCGTAAGTAAGATAGCATGCTCCACATGCATAAAAGAGCACAGATACCAACCTGCAACTCAGACTTTAGGGCCTGGCTGATAGCAGTCAAAGCAAACCCAGATGCACCCGAGGTCAGGTAGGGGCGGCGATAGACCATAGCATCCTCCTCATCCAGTTGATAAGGGCCACACTCTGTTAATGGCTTGTCACTTGCCTTGAGAGGGTCCTGCATTGCATATGAGGTTTAATTTAGTGGGCATCCTGTCCACATTCATCTCACATACACATATGCGTGACATCTCAACTGGCTAAACCCTCTTGGAATTTAGGAATTTCCCTGGTCTTGGAGTGTAGACAAGTGCTATTGATCCAGAATCTATTTTATTCTCAAAACTCTCTTGATAATCACTGAGAATTTCTCCATATTTGTGATTCAAGTGAACTGGAAAGAATTTAGTGACAGCCCAATAATAAGGTGATGGCTGTCAGGTCTGACAATATAACAGCAATGATCAATCAGCAAACATGAAAAAGAGGAAGCCCAAACCTAAAGAAAAGAGAAAACAAGACCAAAAACAACTGAGGACCAGTTTGAACAACATTAACATGAACCATCAGTTCCTGGAAATGGGAGGAGATTAACCATCTTAATGGGATTCAATCACAAAGACCAGCAGCAACAGAAACTCCGCCAGCCATGATACTACCAAGCTTGACAAAACCTAAAATACATGGAGAAGACCAAAGGACCCAAGACAAAATAGGAGCACAAAAACAAAGAGTAAAAAAAAGGCAAGAAGCAAAAGCCTGAGAAAGAGAGGACAAAAAGAGACAAAAACAAGATGGAGAAATTTAAGAGCAAGAACTTTAGAAGATAAAGAGACCTTAGAAAAGCTCGCCACTTAAGATTAAGAAGCCTTTGAGATAATTATTTTGAAGATTCTAAAGGCAGAAACACCAACCAAAAATATTTCTTTGTCAACCAAAACTCTCATGAGATTTTGAAGAAAATTCAGAAAGTAACCTTTTTCTTCAGCAGACCAGTTAAGCTCTCTTATATAAACTAAACTAATAAGTGTTGTTGTGTTACAGAAAGACACAAGCTGGGGAATGCTTCATACTTGAGCAAATATATCACCAAGAAGAAAAGTTGAGAATGCTGCCAGTGAAGAGGGGAGCTTGGCATGCTGTTCTTTCACCTGCATGCAACCACAGTCTACATAATCATAATCCTTAACACTTTGATGCTTCTTCCCTTTTGTGGATACCATTGTAAAATACCTCACTACACCTAGAGTTTTTACACAAGTCAATTCACTTACAGGAGGATTGATCAGTATCAGCTGATTGACTCTTGCCTCGTTAGCCTTTGCATACTGCAATGCTGCAGGTACAAAAAACCCCTGTCACCACCACATTCATAGTTCAGCATCCCCACTCAAGTTAGGGGTCCCAACATCTGTTTTCAAGCCTTGCATGTTGCAACCACACAGGAGATTTGAATATCAAAGCAACCAAAAATGTTCACCTGGACAACAAGTGTAAAATCCTTCAAGCCAAGGGCATCCACCAACAATCCCAGTGCCACTGCATACTCTGCAACAGATCTTTTGTTTTAGGCTAGCTCTTTATGAATGGCTTGACTATATTATTCCTACATTTGCTGGGCCACTGATAAGGGCCACCATATGCCAACATAACATACAGTTTTTTGCTTCACTAGAGGTCTGGTGACAAGAACTAGAGCAATTACAAACTCATGATTAACCCTACTTATTTGAGATGCTGCCCTTTCCACTTAAAATCTTAACATCTGTTAACTTGAGTTGAATCAAACAAACATTTATTCTGGTTGTCATTTGACTTGACTGAGGAGCTGACACCATGTCACCAGCATCAGGAAAAAATCATACCAGCAGTGGTGTAGTTGAAGCCATATTTGGGCTGTGGCTTATCTGAGAACCCAAACCCTGCACAACAAGTGGAGGTTCTTCAGCCTTGTGAACTACCCTGTCCACAAACAGATTAGTACTGTAAAGGGGTTTTCTGTATTTGATCTCACAAAATACATGATTTAGAAGATCAAAAACAAAACTCCCTGAACAGCAGTAGTCTTGGTGCTCTGGTGTTTGTAATAGGAGAGGTTCTGTTGGTTGAAGGAGCTTCTCCCAAGGTTAATAGTTTACCATTAACTTAGCTAGTTTTGGAGTTCCTCAAGGAAGCAATGTGCCCACTAGAATCAAAATCCAAACCAGGAAGGGACATTAACGTGGAAATATCAAATAAGCCCTCAACACCCTTGCAACACTGAATCACAATTTGTCTAATGGTGATATCAATGAAAACTTGTTTCTGTGAGGACACCTTTGCCATGCCATGATTCTCAGTTATGGTGAGAAACAAACCCAGCCAGTCAAATGCAACCACATGGTAATCTGCTGACAGCTCTGGAATAACTTTGCGAAAAGAATATGCCTGCAAATCAAAGACCTCAATTGCTCTTCAATATCTTCCACTCCTGGTCATGCTTTATGCTAACCTCCTCTACCATACCACAAAGTTATCCTCTTTTGAATTGTCAAACATGCAACTGCCCAACTAATCTTAGGTGTCCACTTTACATCAAATTAGTGTACACCACATCTAGACAGGTGCTCTAAAGAAGCAGTTTGTCTTCCCCTGTCTCAGAATGCTACTAGCTACAATAATGACACCAAACAGTGTATATGTTCTCATTACCTGGGAGGGAATTCCATGAACCAGAAGTATGGAGGGCTTGCTCCGATCACCTTCTTCAACATAGAACCATCTGCTTCATGGCAGCATAAACTGTATAGCTCCTGAATTGCACAATTTTTTCAATCTAGTGAAACCTCCATAGCATGTCATGAACTCTACTGGTAACCTAATTGGTCACCTTTGATGATTATCCACCAGCAACTAAGATGTATTCAGTCAGCATGAAGTATATTTTGATCCACAATGGAGCATTCAATGCTCAAAAGAGTTAAAATTGATGGTTTTAGTCTCAAACCCATCAAAGAGTAAATGCATGTTTTGAATATTTTTTATGCATATGCTGTTTTGTGGATGCTACCCACAGTATAGAATGACAGGCACATCTTCACCACACTCAACCAGGCTACAGTACAAAAGAGATCTGAAACTAGATTATAATAAAAACCTTTGATGACAAACCTGAAAGAATCACTTGATATTTGTGAAGCTTCACCCATGGCAAGCCCAAACAAAGGGTCTTTTGCTTTCTCCAGCCGGCCCTCCACAGGATAGGCATTCACCTATCATTCCACCATACTCGTTTTTCTCAAAACATTAGCCAAGCTTCTTCACAGAGTGCTTAGGGTGTCCACCAATCTGTGACACATTTTCAGCTTATCCTATAGTGCATCCAAAGAGAGCTGAGAAGAAGTAGGAGGAGTCGGGGGGAATCACTCACAATCTTGCCACGGGCATACCACTCATCCGCTCGGCCCATTTCATCAGAGTACTTGCCTGCCAAAGAAAGAGATGTGAACATGTTGCTGCTATTGTTGTGCAAGCCCATAGACAGTCACATCAACGCAAGGATGGCCTTTCATGAACACATTTCACATACCTCCAGTGAAGGAAAAGCCGTCGCCCTGCGACACTGGAGCATCTACCAAATAACCCTGCAAGAATGGAGACAGAATGCCATTGCAAGAGTCGAAGAATGAGACTAGGATTTTCGGCTAAGCGGTAACGCGAAGATTACAATTGAATGCAAACACTTCTTCAATTTCGCAAAGCGCAAATTATTGGAGGATTGCAGAGGAAGAAGAGACAATTGAACCTAGCAGTTCTATAGCAAATCGTACAAAACTTCCCGAGCTGATAACTATTGCTCTCGAAGGGGGATGACGGTCCTGGTAAGCAAAAATCTTCCTCAATGCGTTTCTCGCGAAGGATTTCTCGCAAAGAATGTGAAGGATTTTCAGGCGATATCGCTTCACATAGTTCACATCCTCAATTCTACCTCGTCTTCCCGAGCTTTTTCGCGCTCTACATAGACTATATCCCCCCTCCCTAGTCGATAGCAACTGAGATCGAATGTGACTTTCAGCGATTGGATATCACAATTGTGTGCAGCCAGAGAGAGAGAAGCTTGAACTAACCTCGTCGTCATCGTCGACATACATTGCTCGAGTCCTTTGCTGCCAAACACCTATTCGCGACGACGTCCTGACAGCGGACTTGGCACCAAATGCATAGGACGACCTGTCTTGGAGCTCCAGTGACAAGCATCTCCGTTTGATGCCGCGTGAATTGCACGCAGAGAATTGAACATTGACGACGGGAATGGACAACTTTAGACATTCCGCTAAGAACATTGCAAATCAACAAAGCAAAAGGTTCTTGTACACACCGGAGATGAAAACAAACACCACGAGAACTGACGAAAACGAGAAGTATTCTCACACAAGAAGCACCATACTCGTTCACGATGAGGAGACGAGTTGGATTTTTGCTTGTAGGAATGATGCGATGAGGATATTACGTTGCTACCATGGCGCGAGGCTACCGCTAAAAGCGAGCGAGGGCACTGAGCGAGCGAGCGAGCGAGCGAGAGACGGAGGTCTTCTTGGCTACCATAGCTCCGCCACTCGATTTCCAGCCAATCTCTCGCTAGCTAGGTCCACTTCCCAAGCCTTCTTGGGGAGGGGGGACCACAGAGCCCCAGCGTGGTTGCAAATAAAGCCAGACCCAAGCAATTTTAGTGTAATAATTTTTTGCTCATTTGCACAAATTATTTTCAAGTTTCACTCACAAGCCAAAAAATATCATATTTCAAAAATCCTCATATAAAAATAAATAGACCTATTATTATTACCTAGAAGGGGCCAAAATCCCTTAAGCTACTAAACTCTATAAACCTTGCCTTTGGTGGGCAAGGGCAACAACAAACATCAAATATTGAAGATAAAAATGATTCATGTAGATGGTGGGAACATTCGATTCACTTTGAATTAGGATTCACTCACAATCATGTAGATTCCAACATCTTCTTCTTGTTGCCATGATGGGTTTCGTGATGACCTTGATAAGAGCCCTTGCGAGAATTTGTTTTGTGGTGGGTGTGATGTTTGAATGTTGATCAATACTAAATTTGAGGTTAAAAGAAAGATCTCAATATTCCTATCCTAAGTAGGTTGTGTTACAGAAGCATTTTGGGTTCAATGCTGATGCATGTTGCTGTGGATGTGTCACAGGACATCACTACAAATAAATCCATTGGTGAAGCTCTTGTCTATTGTAAAAGATGTCATTGTGTGTCCTCGCAATTGCCAACCCTGTAATAGCCTTTGCACAAGTGCATCTTTCCACTTTCTTGCATTGTTGAGAAATACCTTCAGTGAAACTGGCAGAGTTTTGGGAAGGCTTTGCTACGACTCATAGCAGTTGGACAAAATTATCTGAATGTGTTTTGGGAGAATATTCCAGTGTGAGCAACAAAAGTGCAGCTCCTGGATTGAAATGAATAAGGAGGCCCATAAATTTGTTGTGAACAACCAAGGTCCATCCTCAGATGGTCTAAATTCATGCAGAACTGAAGAGATTGTTGAGGCAGATGCATGACACAGTCTACCCGAAACAAGAAAAAATTCTGCATTTTCTAGAGGAAGAAGAAAGTTGAGAAATTGGCTGTTTCCTTTGGTCTCATCATTTACTGTACCTCCTGTACTCAACTCTGCATCATGAACAACAACCTGGTGGATGACAACTACGACACGCCCACAAATTTCAGTCGCAAAATGGTTTCAGAGAGCAATCCTAATCAGGGATGTCAATTACTTTGATCACTTTGAGGATGGCATCCACGCTTTCATGGATTATTAATAATTCTAGATTCCCAATGGCTAGATAAGGTGCTGGTTGCTTGTATCATGTCTAGTTGTTGTATGAATAAAACTCTTTATATGTGAAGGATCAGGGTGTGCCTGCTTGTGAAGGCCCTCAACTAGAGCTGAAGGACCAGTTGTTTTCATCTTTGTGTTTATAAGAACACTTTGCAAACAGAGGTCTGACGAGATGTCACTTTGAGTGTTAGCCAACATCACTACTGAGTCTGCTTGTTGCTTCCGAAAATGCAACAGAAAGTCAGGACATGGTTGTTTTGTTGTATAAATTGTTTGCTCAAATTTTTTGAGCAGATTACTAATGTGCTTATTATCTACACCCACTACGGGGGAGCTGGTGAAATCAACGTGGAGCACTGGCAGCTAGTCATTACCTGATGAACATGGACAGTATGACATGCTTTGCCAGTGACAATCACAAGGTTGGTTATGACCACAACACTGATTCTAGTCATGTTTGTTTTGGTTTTGTTCAATTGGACCAAATGGGTACCTTTGAAGTGTTAATGTGGAGTTCTGGAATTTCATACGTATATATCTGGTATATATCTCTGTGTGTGTGTGTGTGTGTGTGTACAACAGAAGTCCAGGTAATGTAAAAAGTGAGTTCTGAAGCCAATTTTCTTAATGATGGAAACTGGAACTTGCTTTCAAATGTGCAAACCTTTGTATCACAAATTGGAGTCTGTTGGTTGGTTTCTTTTTATTTCAAGACTAATAAATTAGTGATTCTGACAATAGTCCTTCCCTGCAGTTGTTGTGGAAAGTCTTGACACGATGCAGTGGAAAGTCTTGACACTATGCAGTGGAAACTCTGTTCTTTTCAAATGATTTGGATTGTTGTGATCATAGTCTCACTTCAGTTGTTGGATATCCATCTTACTTTTTTGAAAGGATTTCACAATTTGATGACTGTTATGGTTTAGTATATGGTTTAGAAGCATAGAATGCATAGATGATAAAATTTGTGGATCCAAAGCATTAAATGGGTGATGATAAATTGTGATTCCTAAGCATAAAATTGGCGATTGTGCACCAGATACCTGCATTGGGTAGATGATAAATTGTGGTTCTAGAATGGTTTAAATTTGGTGATTTTGCAACCGATATGTTCATTGGGTAGATGATAATTGTGTTCTAGAATGGTTGATTTGTGCGATAAATTATCTCCATTAAATGGATGATAAATCGTGGTTCTGATGCATATAATGGGTGATAGTGGTTTTGTTAAATTTCACCAAAATTTCAATACCGAAAAAAATCAA